>Ga0209542_10011519_pt1 | contig 15672 bp, 20 predicted proteins | sample RifCSPhighO2_01_FD_184028 | JGI IMG/M metagenome (GOLD analysis project Ga0209542, IMG submission 184028) | Soil microbial communities from Rifle, Colorado - Rifle CSP2_plank highO2_0.1 (SPAdes) (version 2) | ecosystem: Environmental > Terrestrial > Deep subsurface > Rock core/Sediment ... | reverse complement strand
AAGAATATTGGAACTCGCTTTGCTCGTTCTTATTAATACTAAACAGTTAATAGAAATTCGAAGAATATTATATAATCAACTATTTTAAGTTTATTTATTATTAGATGTTAATAAGATTCAAGAGATTATTATCATTTAATTATATTTGCAAAAATTGTGAGTTTTAAATTGGATTTAACACTATCTCAAACTTTAAAAATACATATTCATATTTCTCTTTGTGACTTTACAATGAGTTATATAAAAAGATTAGTGATGCACGGATTCAAGAGTTTTGTAAAAAAAACAGAAATACCTTTTACATCAGGCATAAATATAATTTTAGGTCCAAATGGTTCTGGAAAATCGAACATCTCAGATGCCTTGTGTTTTGTTTTGGGCAGATTAAGCATTAAGTCAATGAGAGCTGCAAAAGCAAAAAATCTTATTTTTCTTGGGACTAAAAACCTGCCTCCATCAAAAGAGGCTTTTGTTGAGGTGATATTTGATAATACTGACAGAGTTTTTTCAATAGACAATAACGAAATTTCAATAAAAAGAGCTGTCAGGAAAAACGGGCAGAGCATTTACAAAATAAATAATGAAACAAAAACCCGCCAAGAAATTTTGTTTTTACTGGCTCAGGCAGGAATAGACCCAAATGGGTTTAATATTATACTGCAGGGTGAAATCCAAAACTTTGTGAGAATGCATACAGAAGAGAGAAGAAAGGTTATTGAGGAAGTTTCAGGAATTTCTGTTTATGAGATGAGAAAAGAAAAATCCCTGAAAGAACTTGAGAGAACAGAGAGCAGGCTTAACGAGATTGTTTCAATATTAAGGGAAAGAACTGCTTATCTAAACAATCTTGAAAAAGAAAGACAGCAGGCTCTTAGATTCAAGAAACTTGAGCAGGATCTTAAGAGATTCAAAGCAAGTATAATTAATTTTGATCTTTCAAAGAAAAAAAAAGAAGAGGAATCAATTAATCTGGAAATTTCTAAAAAAACTAAGGAGATTGAAGGAATTAAAAAACTGATACTTGGTTTTAATGGTTCTATAACTGATTTTGAATCAAAAATCAGCTCAATAAACTCAACAATACAAAAATCTACAGGAATAGAACAGGAAAAACTTAATCAGGAAATAGCCAATATAAGGGCAGAAATTGCAGGATTGAGTGTAAGACTGGAAAATTCTGAGAAAAGACTTGCAGAAATACAAAGGCAGAAACAAGAGCTTAAAGAGATAATAAACAATAACGAGCTTTCAATTAAAGAGCTTCAGAAGTCTTCTGGGTTTGTTTCAGAATCAAAAAAACAAAAAGACTTGAGCTTAAAAAAACAAGATCTTGAAAAAATTGAAGAGATGAGAAAAAAATTTTACGTTGTTAAATCTGAATTAAAATCAGCGAGAGAGAGGCTTCATGATAAAAAAACTCTCATGCAGAATTATTCATATGAATCAGAAAATTTGCTGAAACAAATTGAATCAACTTTTTTAGAGGTTTTTGACAGAAATACAAACTCAGATAAAGTCCGTGAATTAAAAGTTTCACTTTCTGAAAAAAAAGAAAGTTTAGATGGTTTGAATAAAAAAAATCAAGAGCTTGAGAAAAAGACTTATGCTAATGAATATGAAATCGATAGGCAAAACAAATTAATTGAAAAAATATCCAAGATGGAAACATGCCCTGTGTGCAAGAATAAAATAACTGAAAAACACATGAATATGATAAAAGAAGAAACTCTTCCTAGGTTAAATTCACTAAAAGAGCAGATTGGGGGTTTTAAAAAAGAATTAATTGAAATCCACAATAAAAAAGAATCTTTTGTTAAGAAAATAGAAGAATTGAATTCTGAAATATCAAATAGAGAATCTGACTTGATTAAAATTTCAAACATTAATGAAAAACAGCAGCAATTAAAAAATCTTCATGAAAAAACAAACAAAATAAAACAAGAGATTTCAGAACTCGAAAAAACAGAGAAGAGATTAGAGAAAAATTTTGATGAAAATTCCAACATAGAACAAAAGTATGAAACAGTTAGAATTGAGTTGCAGGAGATTTCCTCAAGAAACGACGAAAATGTTAATTCAGAAATTTTGTTCAAGCAAGGTGAGTTTGAGCGCTCAAAAATTTCTTTAAAACAATTATCAAGAAATGAGCAGAATTTAGAAGAAGATGTTTCCGAGATTAAAAAAGAGCTTGAAGAAAATGAAACCCTTCTTGAAGAAAGAAAAGAACAAGAAGAAGAACTCACTAAAAAGTTCCAAAGACTTATTTCAGAAAGAGATAATTTACAGAAAAAAATCAGGGAGACTGAAAATACACTTTCGACAAACAGAAATACTGCTTATAATATTGAGCAGGAGATAAATAACATAAAAATACAGAAGGCAAGAGTTGGTGCAGAGATTTCAAATCTTGAAACAGATATGCTTACATATCCAAATATTGAGCCAATCAGGACAAAAGACAGGGAGATGCTTGTTGAAAGACTAATAAAAATTCAAGAGATACTCTCAAATATCGGAACCGTTAACCTGCGTTCTTTAGAGGTTTATGATTCAATAAAAAAAGATTATGATGAGGTAAAAGGAAAAGCAGAAACTATTGAAAAAGAAAAAGAAGGTATCCTCAAGATAATCCATGAGATTGACATTAAAAAGAAAAAGACTTTTCTAAAAACCCTCACAAAGCTTAACGAGATTTTTTCAAGAAATTTCTCCCAATTAAGCACTAAAGGGCATGTTTTCCTTGAACTTGAGAATAATAAAGATCCTTTTGAGGCTGGTTCAGGTGTTCAGGTTATTGTCAAAACAGGGCATGGAAAATACTTTGATGTGAAGTCTCTTTCAGGAGGAGAGCAGACAATAGTTGCTATATCTTTAATCTTCGCAATCCAAGAATACAGCCCCTATCCTTTTTACATACTTGATGAGATTGACGCTGCCTTAGACAAACGAAATTCTGAGAGGCTTTCAGGGCTCTTGCAGAAGCATATGACAAAAGGGCAGTATATTGTGATAACTCACAATGACGAAGTAATTACAAAAGCCACAAATCTTTATGGAGTAAGCATGCATGAAGGAATAAGCAAGATTATTAGTTTGAGGGTTTAAGATGATATTTGAAATTACTGACAAAACAGGAAGAAAAATATATTTATCCAATGAGAGATGGAAGCATATAAATTTACATTCATATATGGCTTCGAAATTAGAAGATATAAAAAATACTTTGATAATACCTAACAAATTTGATGATACGATTAAAAACTATTATACATATTATAAAAATAAAAAAAGATATCTCTTAGTTTGAGTTAAGTATTTAAATGGCAAAGGTTATGTAACTACAGCATTTATAACCAGAAAAATAATAAGAAGATGAAAAAAGAAAATTTAAGCATTTATTATGATATTGAAACAGATATTTTAGAGATTCAAATAGGCAAACCAACTGAGTCTTACTTTGACGAAATAGATGATGATTTATTTGAAGGGTATGATGAAAAAACAGGAGAATTAAAAGGATACAAAATTTTTAACTTCACAAAGAGGGGGGATATTAAAGATATTAAAATACCTCTTCCTGCATGTGTTGAAATTAAAACAGATAACTAATCCATCCTTTTTCTCAATATAGTTTGAATTTTTTTGTTAATTTAGATTTATCAATAATTTTATATTTTAATAAAGTTTCTATTATAGAATCAACAACTCTTTTTTTAGTCTCTTCTAATTCTTTTCTCATCATTGTCTGACCAAAACAAACCAAATCCTTCTATTGCACTATCTAATTCTTCACGCAAGGAAGTTTTATAGTTTCTCCAATATTCTTCACCTTGGACTTTTCTCCCTCTTTCTATATTATTGTAGTCTTTACGCGATAAATTAGAATAAAATTCACTAAGTTTGTTAAGCATTGTTTTTCAATATATTAATAATTTTTAAAGATTGTTATACTCTTTTAATACCTTTGGTTTAGTTTTTCCTTCGTCACTTTTTTCCAATTACTAATAATTTAAATATTTAGAAATATCATAATTTTCATGAAAAGACAAATGCTTTTGGACAGCTTAAGGCAGAGGAATTTTTCAAGTAAAATTATAAAAGCATTCGAAAAGGTTAAAAGAAAGAATTTTGTCCCTGAAAATATAAAAAAATATGCATATGAGGATACAGCTCTACCAATTGGAAAAAAGCAGACTATTTCACAGCCTTATACAATAGCTGTAATGCTGTCTCTTCTTAATCTAAGAAAAAACCAGAGAGTTCTTGAGTTAGGTTCTGGGTGTGGTTATGTTTTGGCTTTAATTTCTGAGATAATCGGAAAAAAAAGCCAGGTTTTTGGAGTTGAAATAATAAAAGAGCTTGCAGAGAAATCAAAGCAAAATTTAAAGGATTATAAAAATATAGAAATTTATAATTTAGACGGCTCAGAAGGGCTTGAAGAAAAATCACCCTTTGACAGGATTTTAATAAGTGCTGCTCTTTCTGTTGTTCCAAAATCTATTCTTAATCAATTGAAAGAAGAAGGTATTCTTGTTGCGCCTATTGGTAATAAAATTTCACAGACAATTGTGGCTTTTCAGAGAAAAAATAATGAGTTTAATGTCTTGAAAGAAATGCCTGGTTTTATATTCGTGCCTTTTATTTCTGAAGGAAATTTAAAATAACAAACAAAATTAAATCAAGGTGAACAAAAATCAGTTTCCAAGAAATGCCTTTTTTTGTATGACTTATTTGTCGGTGTCTCACTATCAATTTGATGCTGTCTGCATGTTGTCAATTTTTTGTGAAAATCAGAAAGAATTTCTCTTAATGGTTCTTCGCACTTTGTATAAATAAATGCCTCTTTCCAGTTTTTATTGTTACCGGAATATTTCATTACACTTTCTTTTTCCTGTAAAAATATTCTGTCAATAAATAAAGGAGTGTGTTTTATTGTGAGTATATAATCTCCATTCTTTAACCTTTGATGCTCTAAAAGTTTATATCTCATTTTTAATCTGATAATTAAATTGTTTCTCTTTTTTGAGATACAAAAGTAAGTATTCTATAAATTCATCATTAATATCCTCTTTTCTTCCAAAGGTCTCGTTAATATTACAGTACATTTCCTCTAATCTTTCTTTAATTGAGTTATGGTTTAACTGTATTTTTTGATTTCTTATCTCATTTGCTATTTTTAAGGATTCATTCTTTAGAGTGTCTATTCCCTTATCATCTATAAGATGATGCAACCTATAACCAACAAAAATAACCCTTGCATATTCATCTTCAAATATTCGCCTCCATCTTCTGTCTGGGTGGGTTAATGGATTAAATGTTATTTTAAAATTTGATAAGTCTGTGTATTTTCTTAGCATTTTTATTTTTTAATTTTACAATTACCTTTCTTTATTTAATTATATGTTTTTCTATAAAAAAAGAGAAGAAAGTTAATAAAAAAAATAAAAAAATAAAAAGAAAAATTAGTAGTAACTTTCTCCGAATTCTTCTGATTTTTCAGGTTTCTTTCCAATTAAGACAATTAATACAACTAGCAATACTATAAAGATTATTGCTAAGACAACTGTCAAAACTACTATTGGATTTGATAAAGATTTGCTGCTTTTTAATATTCCCTCAGCCTTCAAAGCAAGAGCAACTGTGCTTACAAATTCGTCTCCAGAGAAAACATTAACATTGAAGTTGTATTCTCCTTCACTATCTGCTTTAGCAGTAATTGTGACTGTCTTGCTTGAGCCAGCAGGAACAGCAACTACAGATTCAGAAACACTTGAAGAAATATCTGAAGAAGATTCTGATATGATTCTGTAAACTTTCAACTTGTCAGTTGGGTTTACAATCAAAACATTGAATTCAGTATTTTCACCAACTGCGACTGTCTCTTTTGAGGCAGATGCAATCACATTTTCAGAGATGTCATTGCTTATAACAATCTGCTTAACAATGTTGTTAGTTGCGTCTTCGTTTTTAACTTCAACCTCAAGTGCATAGATTCCAGGTTTAACATTGTAAGGGACTTTCAAATAAAGTCTTCCACTTACAGTGTCTGTGTCGTCTTCATTGCACTTTCTCTTAATATCAACACCGTAATTTTCCTCTGCAGTGCTATCTTCGTCGCATTCTAATGCTACTAAGTCACCAAAATAAGAGCTTTTTTCTATGTCAAGTGCTGATATTTTAGCAGTCACGTACAAATCATCCAAGTCATTGTAACCTATGTTTTTCAAAACAATATCTACTGGGAATGTCTCTCCAGCATCAACTTTTTGGCTTACTGTTACTGACTTTATGTCTGAATTGTAAGAAGATCTCTGAACTCTAAGAGTGTATGTGTCTGTTGTTTTGTAACCATCTCCGCTTATCTTTATGTTAAGAGTCACGTCATCACTAAGCTTATCCTTAAGTTCATAAGGAACTTTAAGTGTTAGTGTTTTTCTGTAGCTCTTTCCAGATTCAACGTCAAATGGGGAAGTTTCAACATCAACATCTTTTTTGTCTCCTTCAAGTTCTGCTTCTACTGTGATATCTGATGCATTAACATCTGATGTAAACTGAACTTTTATGTCTATAGTTTCACCAGCAATAATGCTAACTTCATCACTAGAAACTTCTATTCCTTCAACTTTAACTGAGTCTATTGTTCCAACATCACTAGCAATTGCAAGATTTGCAGAAAGCAAAATACTTGCAAATACTAAAAAAGAAACCAATAAACCTTTTGTCATCATTTTTAGTTTCGATTTATTTTATGATTTAATTGCACAGAAAAGCCTTGTTTTCTGTAAAATTATTTAAATAAAAATCATTTATAAACTTTATGGTGATAACATTACAGTGTAATTATAAAGTGTTGAAAAATATAACTGAGTGTAATGACACATAGTGACAAATTTAAGGATATCAATTTATCCTCGGTAAATTTTTAATCCCAAAACAGAATCTTCAACAGGATCAGGGCTTTCATTTATTATTGTTATGTTTTTGTTTTTCGGCAAATTGGATATCAACTTTTTAAGTTCATTCAAAGGAGTTTTTTTATGGTTTTTTTCGCCTTTTTCAGTATAATTTATTCCAGAAAAATGTATATGAATTTCTCTATACTCTCTAAATTCATTTAGAACTTTTGTAAAATTATAATCTTTTTCTCTTGCAAGAATATGCGCAAAATCAATGCAAAAACTGCATCCTGTTTCTTTTACAAGTTTTTTGATTTCATCAATACTTCCAAAAACATTTATCTTTCCTGTTGTTTCAGGAGCAAGTTTTGGCGTGTATTTTTTTTCTTTTATTATTCTCTGCATATCTAAAATCTGCTTTTTGATGCTTTCATATGTCTTCTCTTTATTATCTTTTCCATAATAACCAGGATGAAAGACCACTTTCTTAGCATTTAAATATGTTCCAATTTCACAACATTTTAGAATCCTTTGCTTGCTTTTCTCTACTTTCTTTTTTTCAGATGAATTAAGGTTTATCCAGTAAGGGGCATGAATGCTTAAACTTATATCAAGCTTTTTTGCAGTTTTTCCTATTTTTATAGCATCTTCCTTGTTTTTTATATAGACACCATATGTAAATGCTATTTCACAAGTCCTTAATCCTAATTTGTGGTAATCCTCTAAATTAAAAATAGAGTCTTTAACACCTCCTAATCCTGCAGGTCCGAATCTTATCATTAATTATAAAAGAAAAAACGGAATTTAAATGTTTTGAAAGTGTTAAGTCAAGTTGCTAACTTAACATTCTCTCCAAATATCACCCCATAGATTTTTGAACTAATACTAATAATTACCTGCTCGTCACCTCGCAGATTTATTGTTAACTATTAATAAGAAGATAATGCGATGATAGGAGCACAAAATTTCTGATGCTAAAATTCATGGTTTACTTAACAAAAATGTAATAGGAAGAATTTATATATTATCTTTATTGTTAATTACTAATTTACAGAATAAATTAATTATTTCAATTAAGAAAGAGATGATGAAACCTTTAAAAAAAGCTGAATGGATCTTGCGTATTGGTATTGCTGGAGAATTTTTAGGGCATGGTGTTTTCGCGTTGATGATTAAAAAATCATGGATACCCTATTTTGTGTCTGTTGGAATTCCAGAGTCAAGCGCAACAATACTCTTACCCATGATAGGCTTGATGGACATTACGATTGCGTTTATAGTTTTAATTAATCCTTTAAGAGCAGTGCTAGCGTTTGCAGCGTTCTGGGGTTTTTTAACTGCCCTTATAAGACCTGTATCTGGAGAGTCAATATGGGATTTCATAGAAAGATTTGCTAATTGGGCAGCTCCTTTGGCATTGTTGTATATCAGAGAAATCAAGAAAGATAAAAAATAAAACAAAAAACAAGAAGATAAATCTAAAAAATCACAAACTCAGCAACTGAATGTTTGTGTCAGTTGTTGCAAAGTTTTTTGCCACAATTATTTGAATTCCTGACTCTTCTGCAGCATTTAATATAGGAGCAGTTACAGTTCCGTCAATTATAATTATTGCTGGCTTTTTTCTCATTTTTTGTATTGTGCTTCCAACTCCTTTAATTGATGCTTTTTTTATCTCTTCTAATTTTTCATCTAAGAGAATTGTTTTTCCTGTTCCGTGGTTTTTTGATGAAAGCTCTCTAAGCTTTTCTTTGTCATTTTCGCTTAATTTTATCTTTTCAGATATTTCACTTCTTTCTTCTTCAAACCCATAGATCTTTTTTGAATATCTTTCCTTAGAAAGGAATTCCTCTACTGATTGTTTCCTTCTCAGGTTCATGAGGATTTCCTTTCCGTTCAATTCTTCAACTTCTTTTCCTTCAGGTGCAACTGCAATATATGCAACATTAGCATTGTCTAAAACATTTTGAATAATCAATTTTCCACCTCTGTCTCCATCAACAAAAAGAGTAATTTCTTTTTTCTTGCTTAGATTTTTTATTATTTCTGGAAGCTTTGTACCATTCATTGCTATTACATTTTTCACTCCGTTTTTCATTAGATTAAGGACATCAGCTCTTCCTTCAACAACAATTATCTCATTTTCAGAAATATCTCCACAAGGAAGTTTTTCCTCCCCATATTCATTGATTCCTGCTGTTCTTGCAGAGTCTTTAATAGTATTTGAGATTTCTCTTGAGTCTGTGCTTCCTTTTATATCTTGCATTAACTTTTTTGCTCTTTCAATTATGTAATCTCTTTTGCTTCCTCTTACATCCTCAATTCTCTCTATTTCTATCTGAGAGTCACTAGGCCCGATTCTTTCTATTGTTTCTATTGCAGCAGCTATAAGGGTTGTTTCTGACTGGTCAAGAGCAGTTGGGATTTTAATACTGCCAGTGGTTTTCCTGTCGCTTCTCTCCAAATCAACTTCTATTCTTCCTATTTTTCCCTCTTTCTGAAGATCTCTCATTTCCAAATCAGCTCCTAAGAGCCCTTCTGTCTGCCCAAATATAGCTCCGATTACATCAGGTTTTTCCAAAGCACCTTCAGCTGTGAAAATAGCATGTATCATGTATTTTATTGATACTGGACTTATTTTTGCCATGTTTAAACTCCCTTGAAATTCTGGAGTTTAAATACTTGAAAATTTCCTGTTTTCATTGTGTTTAGTTTCCTCCAATTTTCTTGAATTTAATTGCTTAAAATCTATGATTTTAACTAGAAAAATATCTAATTATAGCTTTAGCATCCTTCTCTCTTTCACAAAGCATTAAGCTAAATTAAAAATGTGAATGTGAATGTGAAATTAATAACTTAATTTGATGATATCTTCCTAATATACATTAGTGTAATAGTTAGTTTTTAAAGTTTGCGGAAGATTTTCTCTGGTGCATAAAAAGTTGGTAGGTAAGTTTTTAAGTTTGAATTTCTTAAAATCCTCATGAATGACTTAGTAAGAATTGGCTCAGAAACCGCTAAAGGCGGATTTGCTAATGAGGATAAAATAGTAAAAAAATTTAATTCTTGGAAAAAAGATAAAGAAGCTAAAAAATGGCTTAAGATTATAGGTTATAATCTTAAAAAAATAAAGAAAGTTGAGGCAATCAAGTTACATGGACATAAAACAGATGTTCAAATTAAAGTTTTAGTTACACTAAAAAAAGCTATTTCAATTCAAAATATCTCTATTAAAAAAGCAAATAATGACGCAGATTATAATCAAATAGATAAAAGGTGGGTAAAAAGCTATAAAGAAATGTGGGAGATACCTCAAGAAATTATTAAAATGCTTATGATTTTTACTGGAGAAATTTCACCTAAACAATTACTAAAAGAAAGAAAAATAACAAAACAGAAATATAACTCTCTTAGGGATAAAAGAAGATTTTTTCTTGACGAATTTAATAATGAAAGGAGAGAAGAATTACTAACTTTTTTCAGAAAAAATAAAGTTTTAATTGTTACAGATATTATAAAAGGAAATGATAAATTTGCTGCAAATTGGGTGTTGGTTACAAGATATGACACAAAAAAAGATGAAACTTCTTAGGTTTTAGCAGACATTAATACTGCGATGAACACATTTTCTCAAGGAGAAATTAAAAAAAGTCCTCAAGGAAGTTTGTATATTGGTAGAATAACTATGCAAAGAAAGGGCGGAGATGCAGGTAGAAAAACTGCTAATATGTTACAATTTAAAATAAAACCTTGCGATTTATTTAAAAATTAAGCATAGATTTAACTCTGTTCTCTGAAACCTTCTGATATTCTGGAGATTTGTCAATAGCTATAAATTTCCTGCCTAATTTTTTAGCTACATAAGGTGTAGTTCCACTACCAGAAAAAGGGTCAAAAACAATACTATTTTTATTAGAAGATGTTTTTATAACTCTCTCCAATAATTTAATAGGCATTTGGCAAGGAAATCCCTTTATTCTTTCGTGGAAAGTGCCCGCTACTCTTGATATTTTCCATACATCATCTTCTTCACTAATTCCATTTTCCCAGACATCATCAGGTATTTTTCCTTTTGGATTTGCTCTTTTATCCCCTATTTTTTGTCTGATAGATTTAACCCTTATCTCATCTGGATTAAAAATAAAATCTTCTTTATCTTTTGTAAAATATAATAAATGTGTATGAGCCCTGCTAAATTTTTTCTTTTGTGCCTGCCCAAAAGTATAGTGCCAAACTATCCAATTTCTCATAGTTAATCCTAATTTTTTTAAAACCATAACAATTTCTGCGGCGTGTTCATCATTAATAGCTATGTAAATAGAACCATTATTAGATAATAATCTTACACATTCATTAATCCACTCCTCACACCATTTGACAAAATCTTCATATTGCATTTTATCATTATGGTTATGATATTTTATGCCGATATTGTAGGGTGGGTCTGCAAAGATTAAATCTATTTTTCCAGAAAGCATAGTTTTCATTACATCAATACAATCTCCTAAAATAATCTTATTTACAAATTCTTTTATATCTTTCATCTTTTTTAATAGGGTTTATTTTTTATTTTGGTTTTTCTTTGGCTTATTCCAATATGGACTCTTACATTTTGGACAAATTATAGGTATTTCTTTATTTCTAGGAACCCATTCATGTTTGCATCTCTCACATTTGAAGCCCCTCTTTTTTATTAATATTTCTGCCATTGACTATTTAAGAGTTTAGTATTTATAAATCTTACCTTTATAAGTAATACCTATTTAGTAATAACTTTACTACAGAAAAGTTTTATACACTTTACTTATTTATATAAAATATACTTAAAAGCAAAATAAAATAATTTTATTAATATCTCTTTGTGCTGAAATCTGCGCCTTTTAGAGCATTGTATTCATTAAATTTTCCTATTTTTTCATACAATTTTAGAAGCTTGTTTTTAATTTCATCTTTTTCAGCACTGGAAATGTTCATACTAATAAGTTTTTCATAAACCTTTATAGCATTATTTCTCCTTAACTCTCTTTCATATGCTTCTGCTTGTCTTTTGTAGAGTTCTCTTATTGACAGATGTATCTCATTTCTTTCAGTTGCATTTGCCTCAGTAATTGCTTTTTTAACTGCCTCATCAGACTGTGTGTACTCTCCTGCCTTAATGTAATATTCTGCCTCTTTTACATGATACTTGATTTTATCAGTAAATGTTATTGAATTAATTGCAAGATTATTGTATGTTTTTGCAGCCTCGCCAAACATGCTTTTTTTGCTGTAGATTTCTGCAAGATTTAAATAAATGAATTTTTTTACATCCAATGGCGGGTTTTTTTTAAGAAATCTGTTTAAATGATCCATCTGTACAAATTCCCCCTTTCCTGAAAGATCTTTTTCAACTTCGCTTTTTGAAATATCTGGGCTCATAATTTTTATATAATTTTGTGGAGTTTATAAGGATTATTGTTTTTTTAGATTAATAATTAAAATAAAAATACCTGCTCATCATCTCGCAGATTTCTTTAATAGTTAACAATTAATGTGAAAAAGAATTTAATTATCTGTTAATTGATAAAGCAATTAGTTCCATTATGTTATTAGCAGTTAATAATCACTATTTTCTCTCATTAACAATTTATATCAATCTGTGAAAACATAAGCACAAAATTTCTGTATTAAGGTTTAAATTTGATTTGCTTATTTGGAGATAAAATTATTTTTTATAAATATCTGAATTGTAATATATTAAATCTTCAGTTCTTTTTTCCTTCGTACAATAGATAACATTAATGCTTGTCAGGGAATTTGTTTCATAATTGTAACTCAATTCAACACTAATAAGATTAATTTTTTTGTATTTTGCAATTTTATCATCAATCTCATTAAAATTTAATTTAGAGCCATTAACTCCTGCGTTTTCTGCTATCTTCATAATCTTCTCTTTTAATCCCATTAACAATATTTATATAAAAGATTTATAAATTTTATTGTAGTGTTAATTACAAATTAAACTTAACATTCTTTTCAAATATAATTAGATACTCATAAACTCACAGATTTTGTTAGTAATTAGTATAAAAAACATATATAGATATTTCAAGTTTATTTGACAACTTGTTAATATAAAAAAGTGTAATAAATTAGCCCTGTTATTTTGTATTAATAGAATATTTCAATTTGTGATAATAACTAGTTATGTTTATAGATAATAGATAACAAAAATAATGCGAAAATAGGAGCACAAAATAATTTCAGTCTATTTTATATTCTCTCTTATATTCTCTCTTCTTCAAACCCTTTGCACTTTTTTAGAATCTTTATTTTTTCCTGTCAAAACAAATTCGTATAAGGAATCAAAATCTAAAATTTCATCTAAAGAATCTCCTAATTTTTTATAAGTTTTTAATTTTATATTTATTCCTGAGCCAATAATTTCTTCGCTTATTTCCAACTCTCTGGAACGTTCATTATCTCTATAAATATACGATGTTGTTATGCTTTCTAATTTTTGAGTGAAATAAAAACCCTCATTTTTCTTTAGATATCTGCTTAACTGGCTTTTATCATCACATTTTGCCCTTTCTGCTGCATCTTCTGGCAAATCTGAAAAATTTGCTTCTATAGTGACTTTTAATAATTTTTCTGGTTTTTCTTCAATATAATATTTAACATTATACATTTTATAAATTAATAATTATTTCTTGGGTTTATCTTTTGGAATTAATGCTGTACCTGATACTATACAATTATAAAAAGTATCTAATATGTTAAAATTACAATCAGTAACAACCTCTATATTGATAGGTACTCCTTTTAGAGGATCAATAACATCAATAAGACTTTTAGAACTTTGTAATCTTTGTAATAAATGTATTCCTTCCATTTCATAATCTTCTAATTTTTTTCCAATTGACTCAATATAATCTCTTGCTGAACATGTTAGAATTTTATCAAGAGGTATTTTCATTTTTTAGTGTATTTCCCTCTTTTAATCATTAAATAGTTTTTAATTAAGTATGTCTTTAGATTATTAGCAAAAAAATGTACATGATTATCATTAATAGTAATATCCGCATTACTTAATTCCTTACGCAATAAAGAATATAATTCTTCATCTAATTTTTCAACCCCAAAACGAGTTAAATATATTTCGTCTAATCTTTCAACTGCTTTTTTTAGTTCTAAATCTTTTGTCATCTTAAATCTTTTCAGAACTATTCTCTGAAGCCAATCACCTCAAATTATTTTTTCTTAACAATCTGAATGCACATTCCTGCAGCAACTGTAGCTCCGGCATCTCTTACAGCAAATCTTGACATATATGGATTTTCTTTTTGAGTTTCAAGAGCAACATTTCCTTGCGGGACTATTCTCACTTTAGCAACATCTCCGTTTTTTAGAAAATCCGGATTTTGTTTTATTATCTGTCCTGTTTTTGGGTCAATTTGCTCTATAAGTTCAGAAAATTTACAAGGAACCTGAGCTGTGTGAATGTGGAATACAGGTGTATAACCTTTAGCCAACACAGTAGGATGATTAATAACAGCAATTTGTGCTATGAATTCTTGGACAATTGGAATTGGCTTTGCTGCATCACATATAACATCTCCTCTTGCAATGTCTTTTTTTCCAATGCCTCTTATATTTATACCTACATTGTCTCCTGCCTGCGCTTCTGGAAGAGTTTCATGGTGAGCTTCTATTGTTTTTATTTCACCATCAACCCCATCGCCAGTTCTTCCAGGAAGAACTTTTATTTTCATACCTGTTTTCATAATACCTGTCTCAATTTTGCCAACAGGAACTGTTCCAATACCTGTGATTTCATAAACATCCTGTACAGGCATTCTCATTGGCAAATGAGTTGGCAATTCAGGAGCTGGGAACAAATCAAATTGTTCTAAAATTGTAGGTCCTTTATACCAATCTGTTTTTTCTGATTTTTTAGCAATATTATCTCCTTTTAATCCAGAACATGCTACAAAAGTAGTTTTGTCTAATTTTACTCCAACTTGTGTAAGTAATTTTGAAACATCTTCTTTGACTTTGTTGAATTTTTTTTCATCGTAATTTGCAGAATCCATTTTATTTATTGCAACTGCAATATTCTGAACTCCCATTGTTCTTAAAAGCCATAAGTGCTCTATAGTTTGTGGCTGAACTCCATTAACAGCGTCTATAACAAGAAAAGCAGAGTCTGCCTGTGAAGCACCAGTAATCATGTTTTTAACAAAATCTCTGTGCCCAGGAGCATCAATTATTGTTATCTGCCATTTGTGAGTCATTATTTTTCTGTAAGCTAAATCAATAGTAACTCCTCTTTCTCTCTCTTCTTTAATCCTGTCCATAACATAAGCAAATTCAAAACCAGCTTTACCGTGCTTGTCAGCTTCTTCTTTAAGTTTTTTCATTTCCTGTTCAGAAACCAGCCCAGAATCAAACAATAGCCTTCCAACTATTGTTGACTTTCCAGCGTCTACGTGACCAACAAAGACCACATTCATATTTGGTTTTTCTTTTGCCATTGTAAGACACCTACGGTTTCTTGACAATCAACTTCCCTTAAGGAGAGATTATCAAATTTTCGTAGAAAATTTTAATAATGTTAAATAAAAAAATAGATTTATAAATCTTTCGTTGATGTTGGGCTTAGTTGAAAATCTCAATTGAACTAAGCCTTAAATTGTGTGATATTGCCCTAAGATATGCTTCAGTTCTTATTGCTTTCCAATCCCTAGCTAAAGTATAACCACCATACTTTCTTTTCAAACTTCCAAATCCAGAT
>Ga0209542_10011518_pt1 | contig 15672 bp, 12 predicted proteins | sample RifCSPhighO2_01_FD_184028 | JGI IMG/M metagenome (GOLD analysis project Ga0209542, IMG submission 184028) | Soil microbial communities from Rifle, Colorado - Rifle CSP2_plank highO2_0.1 (SPAdes) (version 2) | ecosystem: Environmental > Terrestrial > Deep subsurface > Rock core/Sediment ... | reverse complement strand
CGCTACTACCTCAAGCACCCTCTTCCCTAATGCTGTTTATGTGAACGGCGGTAACAGTACTCTAGTAGGTATCGGTACCTCAACTCCAGCATGGCAGCTACAAGTAGCATCCTCCACAGGCCCACAACTTACTCTCTCTGATCCATCTACTCTCACCAACAATCACTGGAGCTTTAGAAATGCTGGAGGAAACCTATACTTGGCTACGTCATCTGCAAGTACATTTGCGACGTCAACATATACGACTCTTACAATAAATGGCACAACTGGAAATGTCGGTCTGGGAACAACTACGCCAAACAATATACTTGACATATTTAGTACAACAAAATCGGCAATTGGCTTTTCTGGGGCGTCTGGTGATACGTACAAATGGACAATAGGAATGGACGTATCCAATGGCGGGAAGTTTTTGATAGCTTCTTCCACAGCTCTCGGAACAAACAATCGTTTCAGCATAGATGGTGATGGCCGTTTGCAAGTCGGTACGGGAGCTGGAGGAGCAAGTCCAGGGCTTCTGGTGCTTGATACCAAGAACACTGCTGGCGACCCGACAGGAGTAAATGGAGCTATGTATTATAACAGCAATAGTGGAGTGTTCCGTTGTTATGAAAATTCAGCGTGGATAAACTGCACCACAGCTTCAACTACTCGCGCGGTTGCGATACTAAACGCTTTCACTATGCCTGATACTGGAGGCAACTCGTGGTTTCAACCTTATACAATAACTGCTGTCAATGATAACTTCAAACACATGGTAGCAGTGGCAAGCTCCACAGCCGCTAAAACAGGATTCTACGGAACATTCCACGTGCCGTTTGATTATGTCGGCGCTCCAGTAGTGAAAATATATTGGACAGCGCCTCTAACCACAGGAGACGTGGTCTGGGATTTTGATTATAGGGCAATTTCTGGAGATGACACCGAATCCCTAGACCAAGCTACATTTCAAGAGTCTGTAACGGGTACTGATACTGCGCCCAGTGCGGCAAACGAGAGAAATCTTGTAACACTGACACTGACCGCGGGAAACTTTGCAGCGGGAGACACAGTTGAGTTCTATCTTGCTCGGGATGGAGCGGATGCGGCTGATACACTGGCATCGGATGCCCTTATTCATGATGTGATTTTTGAGTACAGTAATTAAAAACCACTCTTTTTAGAAAAATTATATGAAAACAAACAAAACAACGACCAATAGGACGAAAAAAAGAATCGCACAATGCTTCTTCATCAGGCCATTTTTGAGTATAAAAACTAATATGAAACATCCAATTATCTTATTTATAGCTCTCGCTCTCATCTTTCCCTCTCCCGCGTTAGCTTCTTTGGTGTTTGGAGCGGCAACTTCTGACAGGGTGAATTACGGGAGTGGCGCGTCAATGGACGACTTAACCAGTCATACAGTTACAATGTGGGTGTATTTGGATTCCTATGTGGATGGCAAAACCATGTTTGGTAAGCGAGCAAATTCACCTGTTTCCAGCTTCAAGAACCGTTTTGGATTGGAAACTAATGCCACTGATACGAATGGAGGACTTCGCGTTGCGTTTAGTCAAAGCACATCGGGCTTAACATACAGAACAGGTAATGCGGGAATAACCGCAGGCAAATGGTGGTTCTTGGCTTACACCTATGATAGTGGAGCAACCCCCAGAGTGCATATTTATCGTGGAGACCTCTCTACTATTGTTACTGAAACAACGTATGCCACAGCCGCTGATGGTTCAGGAACTTATAGTACAGATGCGTCGCAAAGTGTAATAGTGGGGAACACTTTGAATGTTGCTGGTGCATTCGCCGACTCTTTTCCTGGGAAAATTTCTAATGTGGCATATTACAACAAAGTCCTGTCTCTAGCGGAAATTCGGATGCAACAGTTTAGGCCACACGTTACTCCAAATACGGTACTCTTTTCCTATCTCGGTTTCACTGGCACAGGCACCCAGCCAGATTGGTCGGGACATCAGAACGCGGGCACTGTAACAGGGGCGACAACCACTCCTCATGTGCCTTTGGGCCCAGCTTTTGGATGGTAGAAAATAAATTAAAATATATTTACAAACAATAAATATGAAAAAAGATTTTGACACATGGAATACGATGAACCAGCCACCGCTTACGCGGTGGCTGGTTGGTGTTTCTCTATGTAATAACCCACCCTCCGATTTACTCCGAATATACATCGGCGGGCTTTGTTGCGTGGGTTGCGTTTCCGCGTCGCCTATCGGAATGAACCGCAATTATCCGATAGACCAAGCCGTAGCGTTGGTTCGGCCAACACTGACGGCTAATGCTAGAATGATATCACATGCTTAAACAATTTGTAAAAGGAAAAAAATCAAAGAGCCGGACGAGCCGACTCTTGAGGTATGACACAAATAGTATACATGATGTGGAAGTCGAAAGACGAAAGTTAAACCAAGAATTATGAGAAAACAATCAAACAATTACGCTTTTATAGATAGCCAAAATGTGTATCTCTCCATAAAGTCTCATGGCTGGATGCTTGATTGGGCAAGATTTAGAGTGTATCTCAAGGAAAATTATGGAGTTACCACCGCCTTTCTTTTTATAGGATTTATTGAGGGTAACAATAATCTTTACGCCATGCTTCAAGAAGCAGGATTTATTTGCATCTTCAAACCTGTACTTGCGTACAAAGATGGGACGGTGAAAGGGAACGTAGATGCGGAATTAGTTCTTCATACTATGATACAACTCCCAAATTTTGAAAAAGCTGTCATTGTCACTGGAGATGGAGATTTTTACTGCCTCATTCAGCACCTGCTAGAAAAAGGAAAACTTCAGACCGTATTGGTTCCTAACCGACAGAAATATTCTGCACTTCTCAAGAAGTTTGCAAAGAAAGACATTGCTTTTATGGATGATTTAAAAAATATGATAGGCCTAAAATAAAAAGGACCCCGGCAGGACGAAACCTGCAAGGGGACTTTTTGTGGTAATGCCACTATATTATACCCACATGAAATTAAAGTCAAGTACAAGTAAAAAAGCCGGAGTTATCCACAGGAAAAATCAGAGATACGATGAAATTAATACAATAATATGAAACACAATATGAAAAAAAATAATCTAATAAAACAAAGTTTGGTGATAGTGCTAACAACCGTTTTACTAATGCCAATTTCGCTTTTTGCCCAAACTCCTGATCAAGCATCTCCTCCCGTAAGCGAACCTGTGGTTGGTGACACTCCTGATATTGGGGTCTCTGACCCGAGTGTTTCCACGGCTCCAACTGGTGTTGGTCCTAGTCCAGTTGATACTAGCGTACCAGTAACAGCGGATACTCAAATTGCAGACCCAATCCCAGTCGACTCTGGTGTCCCTTCTGCCGACTCTTCACAAAATTCCTCTTCTCCGCAAAATACTGCCACAGACCAACAGTCCACAGACGGTACTACAATAGTTGATACGACGGACCCACAGCAAACAGCATCTCCTATCTCTGTAGATGTTGGCACGACAACCGCTTCAACTACGCCTATTATTCCTCCAGATCCAGTGAACAACGTGATTGATATCTCCACACCTCCTGCGGATGGCGCCGGTGGAGAAATCTTGGGTGTTGCTACCACAACCCCAGCTGACCTACCAAATCCTGCCCAAAATGAAGTACCAGTTTTACCGCAAGACACTACTCCTACCGACCCTATTCCAGATCAAACCCCTATTGTAGAGATTATTCAAACAGAGCAGATCCCGGTTATAACAGTGACAGCAGATGAGCTTCAGCCTGTAGAAAAGTATCTCTTTTCTCTTGATGGTCAAACGATTCCCGCCAAAGAACGTCCCAACTGGTCAGGTATTGAAGTAGATAAAAATGGGAAAAAACTTGTCCGCACCATAAGTAATACTCCAGTACTTTCTCCTGACTCCGATGAGGGAAGCCTCAACATTTCTGGCTCATGTTCGGATCCCTATTTTGTAGTTCTTCTATATTTGCTTGTTGACGATTACGACAAGAGTCCAAACAAATACATCTACAATAAAGCATTTGATTGTGTGGGTGGGTCGTACGACTATTCACTAAATGATTTGCCAGGTAGTATTGCCGATGGAACTTACTACCTCCTTATTGCAGGGCAAGGCAATGAAGGTCCGTGGAAACCGATTACTGCTCTTATTCCGGTTACAATAACTAAAGAAGTAACTTACGAATAAGTCCAACGGGAGGTTCAACCTCCCGTCAGGTTAATATGAAGTTTAATGTGAGACAATTAGATAATTCTAGGAAAAACATGAAGAAAATACATTGGTTATGGGTAACAGGAATAGCAATAGCCTTATTAATAGTGGTGCTTCTGCTTCTGCTTTTGCCCTCAAAAAATGATTTACCAAAAGAAATTGATTCTCGTTGGCAGGCAGTATTTCTTTCCGATGGGCAAGTTTACTTTGGCCACCTTGAAAATGAAAATCGCAGATTCTCACGACTGACAGACGTGTATTATCTTAAGTATGCAAAAGAGCTTCAGCAAGATAGGACGGGGTCCACTCAAAGTCCATCAGCTCAAAATCTTAATTTGGTAAAGCTTGGCGGGGAAGTCCACGGACCTGAAGACACGATGTTTATCGCTAAAGATAAAATTCTTTTTATTGAAATTCTCAAAGATAGCTCTACGGTAGTTCAGGCAATAAAAAAGAATGCGCAGTAGTATGAACATAATTATCAAGGTTAAACCTTGATACGAAAAGTAGATAATATCTATGACTAAACAATCACGAAATATAATAATACTCATAGCCGCTTGCGTCCTCGTTGGAGGATTAATACTAGTCATGAAAAACATAGGTTCCACCTCTGTAAATACAGAGGTGGAACCTATGGGAGAAGTGATTGGAGATGGCAGTGCCTACCTTCATTCGGACGAGAGTTTTACTTTTAAATTACCAAGTGATTTTACTTTCTCTGATTTGGGTATAGTAGACGATGAGAAGGATATCTCGCAAGTTCTATTTAGTGGTAGCCCAAAAGAGAGGAATTTTCAAATTAGTATTTCACCTATTGAGGACTCTGTTGTGATTACCATTGATCAAATAAAAAATGATTTGCCGGATATGGTGATTGAAAATCCGGAGGAGATTGCAATAGCGGGAGCTAGGGGGGTGGCGTTTGAAACAGGAGAGAAGGGGAATCCACTACGCACTCGTGAGATTTGGTTTACCTATGGAAGCAACCTTTATCAGATAAGCACAGTGAAAGAGTTTGATGAGGAGATGGCAGAAATTCTGCTAAGCTGGAAGTGGAATCAATAGTTTCCTGAGGTTCCTCCTTGGGAAGTCCTCTTAAGGTGGAACCTCTGGAGCCGAATTAACAAATGATGAATGACTTTAAAAAAGAATATAGAAGTGAATCCAAGGAAAGGCCTTGCCCCGTTAAAACCAATACCCAAGGTTCGACCTTGATTGAACTCCGATCTTGCTCGCCCGTTCAGGTTTTTTTCAGAAAAAGCTGTTCGGGGGAATTCAAAAAGGTCGGTCCTCGAGGTTTTCTTAAGGTCGAACCTTTATTTAACGGGGTCTTAAGGTCGGCCCTTGGGATTCTAAAGGTTAAACCTTGGGGAGCCATCTTAAGGTTTAACCTTGGTATATTCACATTTTTTATAATTCTTACTTCTATATTCCTAATTTTACCAGTGGCATCTGAAGCTGCCACTATCTCCAAACCGCCGAATAATCTTGGTCTTGTTGGCTATTGGTCCTTCAACGAAGGCACATCCACAATCGTGACTGATTTTTCAGGACATGGATCAAACGGTTCAATGTCTGGTTTTGCAAATCCTGCCAGCGCCACAAGTGGGTGGGGCTATGGCAAGATAGGAAGAAGCTTAACCTTTGATGGAAGTGATGATTATGTGAATATGGGAACGCCTGCTGCGCTTAATTTAAATACTTCGGCAGTCACAGTGTCGGCTTGGGTTAAGTTTGCTAACAAGACTATTGCATCTAACGAGGCAATCGTTTCTACTGGTGAAAACGGTGCATTCGCAAATCAGTATTATATTCGTCGACAAGGTGATAATTCTATTCGTTTTACCATTATTGCTTCTGGTGGATCAGCATTTAATACTGTTACTCCTAGTCCGGCTTTGCAAGCAGACACTTGGGTTCACATTGTAGGAGTTTATAATGGAACTGATGCTCGCACTTATGTAAATGGCGTTTTGACAGGATCCCCCTCTGCTGTAACAGGAACAATACTGTCTAACGGAATGAGATTCCTTCTCGGAGCTTCTGATAACAACGGGACGATAGGTAACAGACTTAAGGGTTCTATTGATGAAGCGCGTGTGTACAATCGGGCTTTAACTGCTACAGAGGTTACGGAACTCTATAAAAAGACAAAAGCCGTTGTGGCTAACAAAACTCCTACAAGTAAACTTACTAATGGTCTTTTGGGTCACTGGACATTTGATGGAAATCAAATTGATTGGAGTACCGATAAAAAAATCTTTGACTCGTCTGGAAATGGAAATAGTGGCACAACTACAATTGCTACGAGTACCGGCCCGACCATTGGTAAAGTCGGACAAGCTTTAAATTTTGATGGAAGCGGTTCTTACGTAAGTCTTGGGACGGGAGCCAATCTAACCCCAACAACCGCTCTCTCTATCGTGGCATGGGTATATTTAACCAACACTACAGCTTCTCAGATCTTTTTTGGAAAACGTGATCTTGCAAATGGGGTAGATCCATATGAGTGTCGCATAAATGGTGGCACAAATGTTAGATTCACTATTGATATTGGCACGGAAACTACAGCCACAAGTGTAAGTAATCCAATCAGTCAAAGGACTTGGCACCATGTCGTATGCACTTGGGATGGAGCAAATATGAATGTATATGTAGATGGAATATTAGTTGCAGGTCCTACAGCGAAAACTGGTACAATTAGCAATACGAGCGCTTCAGCGACTATTGGCACGGTCATCAGTTCCTTTGGATATTTTGGAAAGATTGATGATGTTCGTCTCTACAATCGAGCGCTCTCAACTACCGAAATCACTCAACTCTACCTCATGGGCCGCTAAACGAACCCCGGAGGCAACGCCTCCGGGGTCAACATTCAAAATCGAGCCATTCAAAGAGCTCCTTCTTCTGATCACTCGGTTCTTTGAAGAAGGCGGGGAATTGAGCATGATTAATGATTGTAAATTTGCTGTTGGCATACTCCATGATACTGGAATATGGATAACTGTACGTAAATTTTAGTAACTTTAAGGGATCCCTTGTCTTTTTTCTCCAATTTTTATCTATCAATTTAGCAGGATTTAAGTGTATGTAGGAATAGAGATATTTCAAGTATGGATCGCTACTTGCATGGGATGATTTGAATACTCCCTCATACAGTTTTCCAGTTCGATCGTACTTTTTATTAAAGTACATTGAATAACTTGTCATCAGTTTAAGCATATATTTAGAAATTCCACCGTCTATTTTTTCATGCACCAAAATGTGAAAATGGTTGGGCATCAGACAGTACGCTCCGATGTTGACTATGGTTTCTCCACGTTCAAAATTTTTACCCATGTCTCGTAATTCTATACTCCTTGTTGTGTTGCACACATACATTAAATTTAGGAAATGGTCATAGTCAGTTTTATTTGCGAAGATGATCCTTTTATCTGTTCCTCTGTTGTATAAATGGTAAAACTCGCCTGTCGCAAAAGTTTGTTTTCTTTGTGCCATATTTAATAAATATGGTAGCACATCTCCCCCCGGAGGCAACGCCTCCGGGGGGATTGGCAGAAGATGAATTTTAGTCTTTGCCTTTGTTCAAGGAGGTGTTATAATTTATTAGTCTGTATGGATAGTCGCTTCGCGAGGTAGAAATACTTTGCGGGGAGGAAAGTCCGAACACGCGCTAACAATTGTTAGCAAAACGGTAGTGGGTAACACCCATCTGGAGCAATCCAAGAGGTGCGAACAGTGATGCTTTCAAGCGAAAGCGAGAAAGCCCCCGTGAGATGTCGCGCAAGCGCTGTCTCACGGGGGAATTCCCAAGGCGACCTGGGAAGTGCAACAGCTAAATCCTTACTTGCGTGCAAGGCCGTACTCTGGTTGCTAGAAACTAGTCTCTAGAATCCAGTTTGTGCCGCTAGATTCCGACGGTAACGTCGGAACCAGATAAATGACTGTCGCCCCGTGAGATGTCGCGCAAGCGCTATCTCACGGGGTACAGAATTCGGCTTATAGTACAGATAATAAAAAGGAAAAGATCCGCCTAAAGCGGGTCTTTTTCTATGAATAATTTTGTTGATTCATGGCTCTAATTTGATATAATTGTCACATACAAAAATGTATTTATTAGAGTAATCTTATTCAATATGGAAGGAACATCTACTTTACCAGAGGGGAGTAACAGATTTAGCTTATCGCGCGTAGTGAGATTCTGCGTTTTAGTCGTTGTATTTCTATTACCTTTATTCTTCATCCCCGGCGCTGAAGTGCCAGTTGGAATGTCTAAGTCCCTCCTCTTCATTATTGGTAGCGCTTTTTGTCTCGCTCTCTATATTGTGTACTTGATAAGAGAAGCTAGGATTGCCTTTCCAAAAAATTTACTAACGCTCTCTCTGATCCTTTTGCCGATAGTCTTTATCATCTCTGCTCTTTCAAATGGAGCAAAGAGCTTGTCATTTGTCGGGTACAACTTGGATGTTGGTTCAGTTGTTTTTATTTCCGCGGGCACGATCTTGGCACTTGTTACCTCATTTATATTCAAATCTAAAGAGAAAATCTTTTACTCTTATTTGATTTTTCTAGCTGCCTTTCTGCTCCTGGCTATGTATGAAATTATCAAAATATTCTTTTCAACAGACGCTTTGTCATTTGGACTATTTGCAGGTAAGACCTCCTCCCTTGTCGGATCTTGGAATGATATGGCAATATTCTTCGCTCTCACGGCAATTCTCTCATTAATTACACTAGAGATGATTGAACTTGGACGCCTTGCAAAGCCGATATTCACAGGCACTTTTATTCTGTCTCTTGTTCTCCTTGCGATTGCCAATTTCTCTACAGCCTGGTATATGCTCGCGGTTTTTTCACTTCTGTTTTTTCTCTATGTTATATCGTTTGACCATTTTGCGAAGAGTCGCAGGAATCTAGGAGAGGTGACGAGCGCCGAATCGAATAGCGTATCCGCAGGCTCAAGGAAAATATCGTGGGGATCCTTGATTTTACTTATCTTGTCACTTGCTTTCATTTTTAAGGGTGTTGTCATCGGTGAAAGTTTGACCAATAAGCTCGGCACCAATTATGTAGAGGTCAGGCCTAATTGGACATCAACGTTGATGGTCGTGAAAGACACTCTGAAAGATTCTCCAATCGTCGGATCAGGTCCAAATACCTTTACTTACGAATGGCTGATGCACAGACCTGATGGGATAAATGAAACTCTGTTTTGGAATACAAATTTTTCTTCGGGAATTGGAACATTGCCATCATTTGTTGCGACAACTGGAGTACTTGGCTTGATTTCAATACTATTTTTTCTAGTCATGTTTCTATGGACAGGCGTGCGCTCAATATTTCAACCAGTGTCTGACTCATTTTCGCGATATTTAATTCTCTCCTCTTTTCTATCAGCGCTCTTCTTATGGCTCATGTCCATCTTCTATGTTCCTGGGCCAGCTCTCTTTGGGCTCGCATTTTTCTTCACTGGTTTGTTTTTAGCTTCTCTGTATATAGAAAAGATGCAGAGTCTCTCTGAGTATTCTCTTGCTCGGTCTCCCAAGCTATCATTTCTTGCTATCCTTTTGATGGTTGTCTTGCTGGTCGGCGGGTTATCTGTTGCCTATGCTTCAATTGAAAAGACCATAGCATCATCTATGTTTCAAGGCGGAATCACTCAGGTTAGAGATGGAGGAGATGTTGATTCTGCCCAAGACTTGGTCGTGAAAGCAATCAACTTGGACCCAAAAGATACTTACTACAGAGGACTTTCGGAACTCTATATTCTTAAGGTCAACACTCTTCTTGGAAATGCGGATATTTCTACGGAAGAAGCAAGACAGCAGTTTCAAGAACTTGTTGCGGGTAGCATAGAGAGCGCTAAAAGATCAACGGAAATCAATCCCCAAGAGTACCAAAATTGGCTCACCCTCGCTCAAGTTTATGGCTCTTTGGTTCCAGCGCCATTCTCTATTCCAGGGGCATATGACAATGCTAAAGCGGCATATGAGAAAGCAAGGTCGGTTAACCCTGAGGGACCTTCAATTCCCCTCCTTTTAGCGAGACTAGAGGCTTCTAAAGGAGATTTAAAAGCTGCTCGCGCTTATGTTGATGAAGCTATTGCGCTAAAGCCCAATTATGCTGAAGCGCATTTCTTCCTTGCTCAAATTGAGGTTACGGAAGGCAACTTGGCTAGGGCAATACCTTCACTTGAGACCGTTGCTGTGCTTTCCCCCGGTAATCCTGGAATCTATTTCCAACTTGGTCTCTTAAGATACAATGCCAGCGATTGGACTGGAGCAGTGGATGCATTTACAGCGGCAATCAGCATTGTTCCGGAGTATGCGAATGCAAAGTATTTCTTGGGCCTTTCACTAGACAGGCTTGGAAGAAGGCAGGAGGCGGTCGCTCAGTTTGATGGTCTTTCTAAAAGTAACCCGGATAATGCTGAAATTGCTTTAATTCTCTCAAACCTCAAAGCGAATAAGTCTCCCTTTACTGGAGCCACGCCACCTATAGATAGCAAGCCAGAGAAGAGGTCAGAACTTCCCGTTGACGAAAACTGATAGTTAGGACAGAACTTAGTATATGGTTGAAGCGTTTCTAAAAATATTACGCAGAGAGACCAGCGGCCTTCACGAGGCCGCGTTTCTCTTGGGTTTTTTTGCTCTGCTCTCTCAGGTTTTTGCGCTAGTGAGAGATAAATTGCTGGCGAGTCAATTCGGCGCTAGCGCTGACCTTGATTTGTACTATGCCGCTTTTCGGATACCGGATTTTTTGTTTGTAACTCTCGGCTCTGTGGTCTCTCTTTCCGTTCTCATTCCTTTCATTGAAAGGGAAACCTTGAGGGGCTTGCCGAACGTTCGGAGGTTCATAGACAGCATATTCACTGTCTTTCTCGCGTCTATCATAGCCATTGGCGCGATTATATTTATTTTTTCTCCGACTATCACTTCGCATCTCTTTCCAGGATTTTCAGTAGAAAGTAATTCAGTTGTATCACTTATGACGAGAATACTTCTCCTCTCTCCGGTTCTTCTTGGCATATCCAATCTTTTTGGAAGTCTTGCCCAAGCAAACAACCGCTTTCTTGTTTACGCCCTAAGTCCACTCCTTTACAACTTTGGAATTATCCTTGGTGTTATATTCCTGTACAAACCATTTGGGCTTTATGGCTTGGCTATTGGAGTCATATTTGGGGCGATGTTGCACCTCTTGATCCAAGTGCCGACTATACTGCGATTACACCTGGCTCCGAGAATTACCTTTAAACCAGATTTAGCTCTTATCAAAGAAATTGCCTATCTTGCGTTGCCGAGGACGATTGCATTGTCGGTATCTCACATCGCAATTTTTGTTCTAGTCTCGTTCGCTACACTTATGGCAGAAGGTTCAATTACAGTTTTTAATTTCGCTTGGAATCTGCAGTCTGTGCCCCTATCTATATTTGGCGTAAGCTATTCTCTCGCCGCTTTCCCGGCGCTTTCTAGGCTCTACATTTCTGGAGAGAAGGATGCTTTTCTCGCTAAATTCATTGCCTCAGCTAAGCACATCATATTTTGGATAATTCCGTGTACAGCGCTTTTCATCGTCCTTAGGGCGCATATAGTGCGTATCGTGCTGGGCTCTGGAGAATTCGATTGGACTGATACCCGTCTTACGGCGGCGGTTCTTGCGCTTTTTGCCTTCTCACTTGTTTTTCAAGCGATGGTGCTTCTATGCATTAGGGGATTATATGCAATGGGGTCTACGGGGAAACCTTTCTATATCACTATCATCTCTGGTTTCTCTATCATTGCTTTTTCATTTTTGTTCTGGAAACTCTTTGAACAGATACCCTCATTTAAATATTTTGTGGAAGCAATTATGAAAATCCCCGATATTACAGGCTCGTCTGTGGCAACGCTGGCGTTGGGCTTTTCATCCGGATCTTTTCTTGAAGCGGTGCTTATGTGGATTTATTTTACGAAGATTTGGAAAGGAGCATCCACACTGCTCGCAAGGTCATTTGTTCAAGTTGTATCAAGCTCTGTGATTCTGGGCTTTGTATCTTATCTGTCATTGAAATTTTTCGGGCAGTATATTACTTTGGACACTTTCTGGGGGGTTTTCTCTCAAACGGTCATTTCAGCCTTCTTGGGAGTAACAGCTTGGATTGCCGCTCTCACTTTGCTCAAAAATAAGGAATTGCCGATAATCGCGGGTACGTTAAAAGAGAGATTTTGGCGCACGAAGCCTACCTCTCCGGATACCAGTCTCGTATAGTCTTTTTAAGGATCTTGGTTTAGGATAGGTCTGCCAATGAATAACATACGAAATTTTTCTATCATCGCGCATATTGATCACGGCAAGTCCACGCTTGCAGACAGGATGCTTGAATTGACGAATACAATTGAAGTTCGAAAAATGCGGGAGCAAGTTCTTGACTCAATGGAGCTGGAACGTGAGAGGGGTATTACCATCAAAATGCAACCTGTAAGAATGATTTGGCGTCTTAGCGGTCCTGAGCTGGGTAAAGAGCGGGAATACATTCTAAATCTTATTGATACTCCTGGGCATATAGATTTCTCATACGAAGTCTCAAGGGCGCTAAAGGCGGTTGAGGGGTCTATTCTGCTTGTGGATTCTACTCAAGGTGTGCAGGCGCAAACACTCACAACTCTGGCAATGGCTCGTGACGCTGGGCTCACTATTATTCCCGTGATTTCAAAGATTGATTCGCCTTTAGCTAGAGTGGCAGAAGTGAAAGAAGAAATTAAGAAGATTCTTAACGTGAAGGACGAAGATATTCTCTTGGTATCTGGCAAAACCGGGGAAGGAGTTGAGGCGTTATTATGGGCCGTTGTAGAACGCATTCCTCCCCCGAAGATAGATGACACGCAGAATACCCCTTTCAAAGCTTTGATTTTTGATTTTAAATATTCAAATCATACTGGTGTAATTATTTTTGTGCGTGTATTTGGAGGAGAAGTTAAAAGCGGAATTGATCTGGAGTTCAAGGCTTCTGGGAGAAAATTTATCCCTATTGAGGTGGGGACATTCTCTCCCGACGAAAAACCAAAAGAAATTCTTTCTTCTGGGGAGATTGGTTACATCGTTACAGGAATCAAAGAGTCTAAGATTGCATCAGTGGGAGACACAGTTGCGCGTTTTGGGGCTGGAACTGGCGCTCTTGAAGGTTTTATGAGCCCGAGACCTGTGGTGTGGGCATCAATCTATCCTGAAAGCCAAGATGATTTCCCAAATCTAAAGTTGGCGCTGTCTCGGCTTAGTTTGTCTGATTCTTCTTTTTCCTACGAGGAAGAATCTTCCGGGGTGCTTGGCAGAGGGTTTAGATGTGGTTTCTTGGGGATGCTACATTTGGAAATAATAACCGAGAGGCTTAAGAGAGAATTCAATCTTTCTTTAGTCATTACTATGCCGAGCATTACTTATGAAGTTGAATTCAAAAATGGTTCGCAAAAGACAATATATTCTCCCGTCCATTTTCCTGAAGAACATGAGATAAAGAAGGTTAGAGAGCCGTGGGTTCTTGCCGTAGTTATCACTCCGAAAGAATATGTGGGAGCTATTATGCAGATGCTCTATGATCATGAGGCGAGCGTGGTTGACACTGAAATCTTTGGCGATGGCAGAACTAAACTTATGATTGAAATGCCCTTGCGTGAGCTTATGAGGAATTTCTTCGATGAAATCAAAAGTGTGTCATCTGGATATGCCTCTCTTTCTTATGAGGTGGTGGGGAAAAGAGAGGCGGATGTTGTTCGTTTGGATATTCTTGTTGCGGATGAGGTAGTGCCCGCTTTCGCAAGGATTGTTGCGCGAAGGACGGCAGAAATGGATGCAGAGAAAGCGGTAGAGAGGCTTTACAAAGTTTTACCTCGTCAGATGTTTACAACTAAAATCCAGGCTAAGGCTTTCGGAAGAATTATTTCCTCACGCACCATGTCGGCAATGAAGAAGGATGTCACGCAGCATATGTATGGCGGAGACATTACTAGAAAAATGAAATTGCGTGAGAAGCAGAAGAAGGGAAAGGCGAAGATGAAAGAAAGAGGGAAGGTCAATATCCCCCACGACGTCTTTCTGAAGATGATGCGTAATGAATAGAAAGATTCTTAGATATCAGCTAGTAGAATAGTGTCGGCATAGACATAAGTATCATGCTCGCTATTATAAGGAAGCAGAGTACGCTCCAAATGATTCGTATAATCTTCTTGTTTTTTTCCTGAAAAATCATAAATGTCTTGATATAATAGCGACAAATTGAGAACAATGGAAGACTATAAGGCAAAGCAGAGAATTAGAAAGAAAATTTACTCACCTTGGGTATTTATCGTCCTTCTTGTTATCACAGTTGTCTTAACAAAAGGAGCATGGGGAGTGTTCTTTAAACAGCAGGAAAGCGCTCAAAATCTGGATAAGGTCAGAGCCGAGCTTGCAAAGGCAGAGCAAAGAGAGGCGGAACTTGAGGCAGGTGTGAGTTATTTGAAGACTGAAGAAGGGATAGAAGAGGAAATACGAGACAAATACAGTGTGGCGAGGCCAGGAGAAGAGCTGGTACTCATTGTGGAGCCAAAAGATATAGATGTCTCCGGCGAGAATAGTAATGATTCTTGGTGGGGGAGAGTGGGCACTTGGTTTGGCAATCTGTTTGAATAAGCGGGTATAGTTCAGTGGTAGGATGCGACCTTCCCAAGGTTGAGACGCGAGTTCGATTCTCGCTACCCGCACAGTGAGTTCGACTGTGCTCCGTCAAATTTTGAACAAAATTTGTTGGGGGTTCTCCCTATCCGCGCCAAAAAGTACTTCTTGATGGTCTATGAATACACAAATAGATAGCAATTTTCATATCCACATTGCGCTATTTTAAGGTCCTATGTTATACTTTTCCTATATCAGTTAACTTGTTAAGTGAAATGAAAAAAGTCGTCATATATTCAACACCATCTTGTGTTTACTGTAATGCAGCTAAGCAGTTTTTTGCCCAAAACGCGATCCAATTTGAGAATTATAATGTTGCTGAAGATTTAGAGAAGAGACAGGAAATGATAGACAAAAGTGGCCAGATGGGAGTTCCAGTGATTTTTATTGACGACGAAATGGTGGTTGGCTTTGATAAAGAAAGACTCTCAGAACTATTAGGAGTCAAGGTGGCTGAATAAAACGACTTTTATCAAAACACCCTCTTTTTTAAAGGAGGGTGTTTTGATTTGCTGGATTTTCGAGTAGTATATTCCTACGCCGCTGTAGTTAAATGGATTATAACAGTCCCGTCCTAAGGGATAGTTGGAGGTTCGATTCCTCCCGGTGGCACCATAGTAGAATTTTGAGTATCAATTAGCTGTTTAAGCGTGTAAATATCGGCTGTTTTTGTGGTTCCAAATGCCGAATAGTCGTACAAAACGCCTTCTGGAAAAATCATCTCTTGAAACTTGATCTTATCAGTGAGTTTTACCTCGTACCAAAGCTTGTAAA
>Ga0209542_10011515_pt1 | contig 15675 bp, 18 predicted proteins | sample RifCSPhighO2_01_FD_184028 | JGI IMG/M metagenome (GOLD analysis project Ga0209542, IMG submission 184028) | Soil microbial communities from Rifle, Colorado - Rifle CSP2_plank highO2_0.1 (SPAdes) (version 2) | ecosystem: Environmental > Terrestrial > Deep subsurface > Rock core/Sediment ... | reverse complement strand
CTTCGCGCCGCCCGCATTTCGGCCTCTGAAAAGCCATTACCTTTGATTCTGGAGCCACCTCCGAGATTTGAACTCGGGACCCCGTCTTTACGAAAGACGTGCTCTACCAACTGAGCTAAGGTGGCGCTGAAATATCCTACTGTATTTTGGAGCCGGAGGCGAGGATCGAACTCGCGGTCTGCTCCTTACCATGGAGCCGTTTTACCACTAAACTACTCCGGCGGTAAGAGCGATACTATCACGCGACTGGAGACTTTCTCAATTCCCCGATGAGCGGCGCGACGGCGGTGTCATTTACCTCTTCGGGAGAAATGTGCGTCTGCAAGAGCACTTGCTGCTCTAATGCTTCGGCGGCACGCGTGAGGTGCTCGAATTCCTCGTCGGATTCGTAATACATGCGCGCCTTCTTCGTCGTGTTGTACCTTTTTCTTCCCTCCGCGAGGCGATCCTTGAGAGAAAGGATCCCGCGCGGGCCGACTCGGATGTCGGCGTATTGCATGATCTTGCGCTCGAATGAGCTGTCCGCGACGACATAGGCGATCTGCGAGAAACCAACCCCGTCGACGAGCGCAACGGCTGCCGAGGGCAAGCCGATGTCCTTTGCTATCATGATGTTCGCTTTGTGATGATTGGTGCCGTATTTCTGGGTAAAATCCGCCTTGACCTTCTCCCAGTATTCCGCTCCCTCCGGCTCGACGAAGTCGGGAAAATAGGTAAGGTCGGATTTGATAATGTTGCCCATGTCGTGGAAAAGGCACGCGAGCACGACGGCCTTCGCATCCACCGTTTCTCGGAAATTCTCACACACGAGCTTCCCCACCGCCGCGACCCGCAGCTGGTGGAGTTGGAGCGAGGGCATGATGCGGTACTCCTCGTATATCTCCTGCGCACTCTTCATCAGCCGATTCTAGCATTTTGCGCGCTCTCATGGACGCTGTTGGAACCAGAATACGGAAGAACGAAGGCAACGCTCATATGATTGGCTTGCTTATGTTACAATCCGACGCGTGTCAGCGTCACAAACTCAACTGAATCCAAACAAGGCGTTGTGGGAAAAAGGAGACTTCACCGAGATCGCCGCCTTCATGCGTCAGTCTGGCGAAGCACTCGTTAAGTCTCTCGACATAAAGCCGCCGATCCGAGTTTTGGATCTCGGTTGCGGAGATGGCACTACAGCGATTCCTTTAGCCCGTTTGGGGGCTGAAGTTGTAGGGATCGACATTGCCAAGAATCTCGTTGATGCCGGAAACAAAAGGGCTGCGGAGGCGGGTCTCAGCCAACTGAAATTTCAAGAGGGAGATGCATGCAACTTGCGGGGAGTCAGTGACCATTCATTTGATTTGACCCTCTCTGTATTCGGCGCCATGTTTGCCCCCAAGCCCTTCGATGTCGCCATGGAAATGGTCCGAGTCACAAAGCCAGGTGGTCGCATTGTGATGGGTAACTGGATCCCAAACGATCCGAGTTCATTTGTGTCCCAATTGTTGAAGATAAGCTCAGCGTTTACCCCTCCGCCTCCTGAAGGCTTCGTTAGCCCGATGACGTGGGGAGTGGATACTCACATCATCGAGCGCTTTGGTCAGGCCGGAGTGCCTAAGGAAAAAATATCTATGGTCAAAGATACGTTCTATTTCATGTCGCCCGATCAGAGCCCAATGCAATTCATCGAATCATTTGAACGATTCTATGGCCCAACCATGAATGCTGTCGAAGCGGCTCAAAAGAGCGGGAAAGTAGAGGAGCTCCATAACCAACTTATGGAGTTGGCGAAAGCACAGAACAAGAGCACTGACGGTAGCACTTCAATACCTGCTACCTTCTTGCGAGTGACTGTTAGCCTCTGAGGTGAGCGTCCAAGTCCCGACGCCGCTTCGCGGCTTCAATAGCGCAAAATGCCCCGACAGCAGTCGGGGCATTTTAACTATGCGCGAGCGGCGGGACTCGAACCCGTAACCTCTCCCGTGACAGGGGAGTGCTCTAACCAGTTGAGCTACGCCCGCAAGTGAGGAACAAAGAGCATGCTAGCATGCTCTTTTTCCGAGTGCCGCGGGCGTATGAGCTTGCGATTACGCCCGCATAAGTGAGGAGTGAAGCGTGAGCTGTCACCTTCTCACGTTCTTCCGGTGCCGAGATATCCCCGGCGAAGAACAGCCGAAGGATACGCTAAAAAAAGGTTTCTTTCAATGTGTCGGGGGTGGGACTCGAACCCACGACCTAGCGCTTATGAAACGCTCGCTCTAACCGGCTGAGCTACCCCGACAGTCTGGATACGATATCAGTTTACCTCTTTGTGCTCAACGGTGCGTTATAATCTTGGCATGTCCACGCGCTTTTGGAACACAGTGCTCGCGGTCAATTCATGTGTATGGTTTGTGGCACTCGGCTTTCTTGCCTACAGCTTTGGCATGCTCATCGTCGCGCTTGATTGGAAACTCTTCCTTCTTGCCGTCGCAACATTCGTCGCCGTGTCGCTCACCGAGATAGTCCTCACCGCCCTCGCTCACTGAGCGTACAGACAAAATAATCCTTTCTTGTTGCACTGGTAGGACGGGATTGGCACCTCATTTCAGCGTGGTTTTGCAAACTACGCAGCGCTTACTCTGCCGAATATTAAATCTCTGGCAGTTTTAGCATGGTAGGTTTTATGAAAGGCTTTAAGTCGGACTCGATAAGCGTTCTTTGTATGTCCGTCCTTTGTATCATAGAAATAATAGGTTTTGTGTTGTCATCCGGATCGCTATGATTTTCAATGGAGAATCCAACATATTCCACCTTTCTGCTTAAGCGGTGGCGTACCGAGTCGATAGCAGGTACTAGATCGGTATCAGAACTAACGATTACGGCCGTGTCGTATTTATTATCAATGGCACCAATGAATAAATCGGTAACTAATTTTACGTCTATACCTTTCTCGCGATCCCTAATAAAACGTATTTCGCGAATACCGAGTTTTCTAATTTTTTCACATTCCTCAACACGGTTATCTATCGTCAGCTTTTCCCTTCTTTGTCGGAGTTTGCTGGTCTTTACCTCCCATTTGGTATTCGTGAGCGTGGTAAAAAGAGAGTTCTGACGGGACATTGCTTCAACTGACTTAGGGTCACCGGCTCTTTCTCTTACGGTACCTATATAAAAACGCTTACCGTGTTCAGCAATAGTTCTTCCGTTCGCTAACAGTGTAGAAAACGCCTCGAAATCAAAGTCGAGTTCTCTTAGCCCCATTTTCTTCAAAACAAGGTGATAAAAATTTCCTCCGTCAATAAATATACTGACTCTTTCCTCCATTTGACCAATTATATAGCTTAATTGAAAACCCGCACACTCCTTGCGGAGGCGCGGGTGACTTCATAGGCAAGGATATCCCTGTTTAGATGGAGAGTCAATGAATTAAAATGACCCTGTGGATACTACCATTTGGCCTCCTACTCCTACCGCGTTGAAGCCCTGTGGGGGTCGTTTTTACCAACAACGTCCCGCTTTCGGTAAGGGGGACACTTCCTTTAGGCAAACGTCGATTGAAAAGCTATCGCTGAATGAAATATTGGACAAAATAACCAAAAACCATACTGCCAGCGCTATCAGCGCAACTCTGTACCAGTTTTCTTTGAGCCAGTCCATTGTCATTCTATGTTTACTGTCATTTCTTTTGTGAGTGGCTTTAAATCAGATGGGATTGCCTTTTTGGGGGTTGTGGGAGTTTCGATGTATGGGGAGGCATTTGTTTCTACGGTGCCAGTGAAGGTAAAGACTAACGTCTGTGTTCCTTGTTTGGTCGGGATAAAGGCGAATGTGCCATAGTATCCTTCCTTATTTTCGTTAGTGATGTTATTTGTTACATTACTATAAACTGGTAGTTCGTTCTTTGTGCCCGTGCGGACTTTTTCTCCATCTACCGCCACTTCATAAATGGCCTGTGGGATATTCTTGCCGCTTTTGTCGAGGACTTCGACTTTATACCAATACGCGCCAAATGGTGCATCGCTTTGAGGTGGAAACTGTTGAGCAAGAGAAACTCGCAATTCTGATTTATCTATCAGCTCTGGCGTAGGAGTTGGTTGCGGTATCGGTTGCGGAGCGGTATTTTGCTGTATTTGCTGAACGCTCTGCTGTGTTTGTTGGAGGGTGTTCTGAGTTTGCTGCTGGACAGATGTTTGTGCCTCGACCTTAGCTGTAAGCAGTTTGAGCTGTTCTAGAAGCGCATTTACCTGTGCCTGTAACAAGGAGACGGCGTCGTCCTTAGTCGGTGCTGAAGGCGCAGAGCCGGTTTCTTGTACAGCCTGTGCATTTGATGCTGCTCCCTGTTCCGCAAAGATCGCATTTACTTTTGCACGGGTGAGCGGACCGAAATAACCGGCTGCGGGTGAAATATTATTAGCAACCTGAAAATTGACGACACCTCGCCTCGTGAGCGAGTAGAAATTACCGGTTATAGGGCCGGTATAGTGTCCCTGCGCAGTGAGAAACTCCTGCAATTCGGTAACAGCATCTCCGGTTGAGCCATACTGTAAATCAGCATCAAAAGCAGCAAATACGACTAGAGGAAAAAGGATAAAAACTGAAGCCACCGTCGCCAATGCTTTTTTCATATTCATATGTCAGCCAGCATACGCCCCGCACCGAGACCCGCAAGTACCCTCGGGCAGAATAGATGGCCGGTGGTCGCGGGTAGGCTTACTGCTGGTTAAGCAATGCTCTGGTTTTTGGTCCTACAAAACCAACTTGCTCCAGACCGTATTTCTTTTGGAAGGCCCTTACAGCTCTTTCTGTTGCCGGCCCAAAATAACCTGTTACTAGACCTTCGGGATACACGGAGGAATCTGTCGCGAGAATTCTCTGCAATGACAGAACCTCCTCGCCCTCCATACCTTTCTTGAGGGTAGTTGTGATAAAGACTTTAGCAAGCGACAGAGATAAAGAAGGAGCGGCTGCAACTGATTGAGCTGCAACTGGAAATTGCACTTGGACTGCTACACAGGCAGTTCGATCGCCATTCCATTGATATCCAGATGCACATGAGCAATTGCTACCTGCACCTATTGGGCCTGCCGTACCCACTACGTGTGCTCCAAAGGAGACGTAGCAATCATCAGTTGGCGTAAGGCACTGGCCATTCTTTGATAAAACATACCCAGCGTCGCATGTGCAAGTATTGCTAACAAATTTTGAATGGGTTGGACATGTGGGAGTCGGCTTTGCATAACAGTAGGTCTTATCAGCATTGAATTGATAGCCCTCATTGCAGTAACAGTAAGAATCATCGCCATAGGACTGGCTGCCGTACTTTTTCTGGCAACTTTGAGTGGCACTGATACATACGCTCCCATCCGCTACGTACCCAGAATTACAGACGCATCCTGATCCTGTTGAAGACGAATTCGCTGGGCAAGAATTAGTGATTGCCGCAGGTACATATCCACCGCCGGAATACGAACTTGAGCTTGGAATTGATTTAAACGTAATGTCCTCCATGTCACGATTCGGCGACCGATACGAATTGTTGGCACACGCTATGGCCTCGTACGTGTTTATGGACGGAGTCTTATAGCCGGTCGTCAAATACCCGACGAATTTGTAATCATCATTGATAATGATTGGCGGATTGGAGGCGAAATCGTTGAACGCGCTATTAGATCCGAACTCACCGCCATATCTCCCAAATTCGTTGAAAATTGACGTTGACTTGAATTCATTGCCAGCTCCAAAATCGTTCGCGATAGATAAACTATTAAATTCGTTTCCAATTGCCCCTATATGTATCCATTCATTCCAGTCATACCCAAATATTGCCATTCCATCAACCTGAGAACAGCTCAATGTAGATGCGAGCGAGATCGTTGGCAAAACTACAAGCGCTAAAGCAAGGACTAAGACCATTTTCATATTCATAAAGCCAGTATAGTGATAAATGGCCGGTGCGCTAGAACAGCGAAAAAGTAAATCTATTTGACTCCGCGCTCAAAACTGAGCCTAATTAGGGCAAGCAAGGGTTTGTGGGGGCTAGACTCGTCGCTTCGCGACTCTTTAAGAACCCACGGTTTTCCCAATCCTACCTCCACGGGGAACTCCCGTTCCCCGATCCCTTCCCAATACCTGCTCCCCGCACCACTCAACGCAAAAATTCCGCTTGCGCGGAATTTTGCATTTCGTGTTGCGGGGGCTGGAATTGCACCAGCGACCTCGAGGTTATGCATGCTACTTCGACTTTCGCCGCTTTGTTTGCGATTCGCAAATAAATTCGTAGTCTGGACTATGCCTTCATCCTTCTCGTTTACCACGAGTGAGGAGTCTGCCGTCTAGTCTCTACACCTGCCTACGCCAAGGCTTCGGCAGGCATGCCTTCCCTTTCAATTTGTACTGAAAGATTTGGCTTGCTTGCAATCCGAAGCTTTAGCGAAGGATTGGCTCGGCGTTGCCACTCATCACTGAGAGGTTTCACCGAATTTGACAGAATATCCTTTCGAATTTCTTCCAAAGGAGCCCTATTGAGCCTCGCGAGCTACTTCTGCTCCACCCCGCTGGTTGCAAGTATACCCGTGGCTATCGTTTCCGCAAGGACTGTACCTGCGATTGTATCTACAACTGCCTCCTGGTATCATGAGCACGTGGCATATACCCAACTTAGAGACAAGGCACGCGCCCTGCGACTGCAAGGGAAAAGCATTGGGAGAATTGCACAAACTCTGGCCGTAAGCAAGAGTACGGTGAGCTACTGGTGCAGAGATATCAAACTTTCCGATAAGCAGGTCCGATTACTGGCAATAGCGCAGCGGCGAGGGGGCGCACTCGGTCGTTTGAAAGCAGCGGAATTGAAGCGTGCGGCACGTATTTCCGCAATTCAGAAAGAATCTGAGCGCGGTAGTCGAGCCATTGGCACTCTTAGCAAACGAGATATTTTCATGCTTGGACTCGCCCTTTACTGGGGAGAAGGATACAAGAGCGGCAACGAGGAGTGTGGGCTAACGAATGGCAGTCCCGATATAATTCGAGCATTTATTGTATGGCTTAAAAAAATCTATGGCATTAAATCACCGGATCTTATTCTACGAGTGTCCATCAACGCCACTCATGCTCACAGAGTGCAGGAGGTTGAGAAATACTGGTCTACAAGCACAAAGATTCCTATGTCTCAGTTTACGAAAACTAGCCTCATTCAAACCAAAGCCAAGAAAGTATATGCGAACCAGAACGACCACTTTGGGACTTTGCGGGTCAAGGTACGAAGAGCAACTACGTTGCGACGTAGAATCTTGGGATCGATAGCAGAAGTCTCTAGTCAGTTTCACTCTATATATTTGAATTCCCTGAATGCACGCTCGTAAAGTGCTATCACGCGGCGGACTTCGCGAGCCGTGAGTTCGTGCGCGGAGCCTTCGTGTGCGATATGGTTGCGTATCTTGTGCGCCTCCCACGCGGCGTCGATGGAATTAAAATCCCCGCGGTCGACCTGCTTCATCTTGTCGGCGATCGTCTCTCCCCTGTAGCCCCGCACGTCGAGAAGTTCCGAGAGCATGATGTCGGCCTCGAGGATCGCGAGACGCCAACCTTCAGGATTGGAACCATTTGCCTGCTCGACGACCCGATTCCAGCGCAACTGGGTGCGCGGTATGTCTTGTGTCGCAACGGTACGCTGCGCTGTGCGAATTGCACGATGCTCACGACGCCTTATCTGGAAGATGCGGGTCCAGCAGTAGAGAACGAGTGCTAGAAAAGGAATCGAGGCGGTGAGTGTAATGAACGAAAAAACGAACCATCCCCTCAAAAGCGACTCGAACCCCGCCGCTCCGGACGCTTGCGCGAGGAGGATGGGGACGTCCCATGCCGTGACGGGTGCTTGGAGATTCGCAAAGGGAGATGACGAACTGACGTTGAGGACAGAGATAACAGTCGCGGGTATCCATTGGAAAAGAAGATCACCCAAAAACCCAAGAGCGGGAGGGAATCCACCGACGAAGGTGTTGGTTTCCATCCCCTGTAGTATAGCGCCTTACTTCCCCGCCTTCTCCACTTCTTCCCCAACAGCGAACAGGGTTTCCTCTCCTCCGTGCGACGCGATGAGTTGAAATCCGACGGGCAGTTCCTTGCCGTCGCGAACGACCGTACCAGAGGGAACCGAGATTGCGGGTACGCCCGCGAGATTTACGGGCACTGTGAATATATCGGCCGCGTACATTGCGAGAGGGTCTGCCTTCTCTCCGAATTTCCACGGAGCAATAGGGCTCGTTGGGAGTGCGATAGCGTCGACCGATTCGAATACGCGACGGAAATCTTCGCGGATAAGTTCGCGGACCGCGCGAGCTTTTCGGTAATAGGCGTCGGCATATCCTGCAGAAAGCACAAATGTGCCAACGAGGATACGCCGCCGAGTCTCGGGCCCGAAACCCGCTCCGCGAGTTTTTGAATAGACAGCGCTGATATCTTCCGCCGGCACCGATAACCCGTACCGTATCCCATCATATCGAGCGAGGTTGGTAGATACTTCTGCGGGATTAACGATGTAGTAGACGGCGAGCGCATATTGAAGCGATGGAAGTTCTACGTCCACAATCGAATACCCATCTTTCTTCAATGCTTCGACGGTACGTTCAAACTGTGCGAGCATGTTGGGCTCCATCCCCTCTTTTAGAAACGCACGCGGCACACCGATTACCTTTTGACGTTTCTTAGTTCCATATATGGAACTATCGGGCAGGGAGGTGCTGTCATTGTCATCGTGGCCGCGAATAGCTTCGAATACGAGCTTTGCGTCCTCGATGGTGTTCGCGATCGCGCCTATCTGGTCGAGAGAAGATGCCACAGCCATGAGTCCAAAACGGGACACTGCTCCATATGTTGGTTTTAACCCCACAACGCCACAAAAAGCAGATGGCTGCCGTATCGAACCACCGGTATCACTCCCAAGCGCCGCGAGTGCCATATGCGCGGCGACAGCCGCCGTCGAGCCACCCGACGTGCCGCCGGGCACGCGTGATGTGTCGTGAGGGTTTTTGGTAGGCCCGAATGCGGAGTTCTCTGTTGAGCCACCGAGTGCGAATTCATCCATGTTGGTACGACCGAGAAAAACCGCGCCCTGCTCCTTCAACTTTTTAACGACAGTCGCATCATACGAGGCGACGTAGTTCTCAAGTATTTTCGACGCAGAACTAGCGGTGCGACCTTCGACGAGAATATTGTCTTTGATAGCGAGCGGAATGCCCGTGAGCGGCTTTGATTTCCCCTTCGCAATTATCTTGTCTGCCGCCTTCGCCTCCTCACGCGCGCTCTTTTCCCACACTTCGAGGTACGCGTGGATCTCTTTGTCTTTCTTCGCTATTTGCTCGAGGTATGCGTCTGTCAGCTCCAGTGCAGAATACTCTTTTGCATCGAGTGCTTTTCTCGCTGCCGTTATCGTGAGTGTAGAAAGATCCATATTTTCTATATTCTCTATTCTCTATTCTTTTTTCTTGAAATCACCTGCTTGACGGCAATTCTATCCCCTTCCCTCGTCGGCGCCGCGCTCAAAAGCTTTTCCGTATGAATACCACTCTCATGCGGTCCGCCGGCTGGCGGACCATCTGCCCGCATGACGTTGCGCATTTCGTGCGACTCCTTTACTTTCGAAACATCCGCCTTTTGAATAGTCTCCACAAATGCCAAGATGCTCGGAATCTCCTTCTCGAGTTTCGCCAGCTCCTCCTCACCCACCTCAAGCCGCGCCAACTTCGCAAGCGCCGCTATATCTACGTTTACGCCTGACATTACGCAACTATACGAAGAAACTCGTCTTCTGTCAGTACCACGACACCAAGCCCTCGGGCTTTGTCGAGTTTTGAGCCAGCTTCTTCGCCAGCGACAACGTAATCGGTTTTTTTGGAGACGGAGCCGGAAACGTCGCCGCCTAAGCGTCGAATCTTCTCTTTTGCCTCGTCGCGAGACATTGAGGAGAGCGCGCCGGTGAGAACGAATGTTTTGCCAAAAAGCGACGGCTTTTTGCCCTGAGCCTGTCGAAGGGCTGAATACGTTGAGTTCATTATCGTCAGTACTTTCTTGAAATCCGAAATGAGTTTCTGGTGCCGCTTCAGCGCGAACCATTCGACGATTTCTTTGGCAACGATAGGCCCGATGCCGTCAATTCCTTCAAGTTCTTGCGCAGTCGCTTTTTCCAACGCATCAATCGTACGGTATTTCTTTGCGAGAAGAATGGCAGTTTCCTCCCCCACTTGCGGAATAGAGAGCCCGACCAAGAGACGTGCGAACTCGACGTGGCGTGATTTCTGGATGGACGCGATCAGTTTCTTCGCAGAAATTTCAGCGAATCCTTCGAGGTTCAGGACATCGCCTTCTTTGAGCGTAAAGAGCTCGTCGTAGTGCTGCACCAATCCCTTCTCCAAAAGCATGTCCACGCGCTCCTTGCCTAATCCTTCGATATCGAGCGCGTGCTTGCCAACGAAGTTGTGGAACCGTCGCCGTATCACGCCGAACGAGTGGAGGTTGACGCAGCGCCATGCTGCCTGCCCCGGAATGCGCTCGATGCGCCCGTCGCCCCCGCACTCGGGCACGCGGGTGGGCCACCGGTAGGCTACAGCCCCTTTGGGCCGCAGCTCTTTCACAACGCTCACGATGTCGGGGATGACATCGCCCGCTTTTTGCAGGACGACGGTATCCCCGATGCGCACATCGAGCCGTTTGATCTCGTCCTCATTGTGCAGCGTCGCGCGGGAGACGACCGTGCCGGCTACGGAGACAGCTTTCAGGTGTGCAACAGGTGTCAAAACTCCGGTGCGGCCGACCTGCAGTACGATGTCCTCGACGACGGTCGTCACCTGCTCGGCGGGAAATTTGAATGCAATAGCGAACCGCGGCGCTTTTCCCGTATAGCCAAGTGTGTCCTCATATTTCTTTTCGTTTACTTTGAGTACAACACCGTCTATCCAGTATTCTTGATGACGACCTTTTTTCTTCCAAGATTCCCAGAAGCGGATCGCCTCGTCTATCGTTTTGGCGAACACGTGATGAGGATTTACCTTGAACCCGAGCTTTCGCATGTATTCGAGTTCTTCCGCCTGCGTTGCTGGGAATTTCTCACTCGTCTGTACGTTCGCGCTGCTGCGCTCAGTACTTCCTCGCTCATTGCTCGGTCGCGCGATGTCGTATATGAAGACGTCGAGTTTGCGCGACGCGGCAACTTTCGGATCAAGCTGGCGAATAGAGCCCGCCGCAGCATTGCGCGGGTTGGCGAACGGAGGTTCACCCTCTTTCTCTCGTGTTTTGTTGAGCGCCTCCAAGCCCTTTGAGCTCATCCACACTTCTCCTTCGACGACGATATCAATGGGGCGCGATAGCGAAAGGGGTACCGATTCAATGGTCCTGATGTTGTGCGTCACGTCCTCACCCACTACGCCATCACCGCGTGTCGCTGCCGTTTTGAGCAAACCCTTCTCATAATCGAGTACGATCTTGAGCCCATCGATCTTCAACTCGCACACATAATTTGGTGTTACGGCGCCAAACTTCGGCTTAAGGAAACGTCTGACTCGCGCATCAAATTCTCGTACTTCCTCGGGAGAGAACGCGTCATTGAACGACCATTGCGGCACCTTGTGTCGAACCTTTTTGAACTGCGGCAGGGGCTTCCCTGCGACGCGCTGCGAGGGAGAATCAGGCGCTATGATCTCCGGGTACTCTTCCTCTATTTCCGAAAGCTCATGCTTCAGAGAATCCAGCGCCTGCTGCGAAATCTCCTCTTTATCATACACGTGGTACATCGTCCTGTACCGGTTGATGGTCTTTTTGAGGCGATCGTACCGAGCCTGAACATCCTTAGGCGTCATCGCATTAGTATAGCCGTGCGCTTAGCGGTCGCCAGTACTTCAATTTATCTTTAACTCGACCGAGCGCTCAAGCGCATGTGGGCTCGTTTCCACATTTTCGCACGTCGTATTGTACCCGTCCGCATGTATCCGCATCCGTGGATTGACCTCTTGTTTTGTAACCGTCACTACCGCACAGCGGGCATTTGGCTCGTATTCATAGGTAAAGATGAATTGAGGCGACAGGTCTTGCATTGAAACTGGCACGCTCTGTCCGTCGCACGTGACATCCGCGGGGGGTGTGGAAGTCGAAAAGTGCGCATTACGGATCTCCTGATAGAGCGCACACTCGGCGGCGCTGTCGGCGGCGTAAAAAGCGAACTGCGACTCCCGACCAATGGAGGAGAGCGAAAGTCCTTTTTGCGCAAGAGAAAAGATGGACGTACCGAGCGCGAGCACAATAGAAGCGACAAGAGCAGCGAGCAGTATCGTAAAACCACGTTGCGCCGTCACTCGTTCCCTGTTGCTTGGTGTCTTGTTCATATTAATGGCGCTACCTCTTGTATCCAACGATATAGATTCGCGGAGAGCGAGATCGTGCGAATCTGGAACGAACCCGTTCTCCACACGACCTCGACCGAAATATTGACCTCATCCGGGTTGCCCGATACGAACTCCGCTCGCACCGTGCGCGTGAAGATCGAATTTTCCCACCCTTCACCGTTGGCACAATCAGTCGTCGGCATGATGCATCCCGGCCGATACCCATAGAGCTCACCGTCTGTCTGTAGCGGCGGACAAGGTCCATCTTCGGGATCGAGACACAAGCGAGTACTATCATCACGGGTGTCAACGATAAAGGGGGCGCCGGTTGTGTTCGGGATCCCTTCGAGAAGGTCGGCGTATGTGCCAAAGACATTCGTGAGAATATTGTTGTCGCGCTCATGGCGTATCGACTCGATCGCTTCCTGCGCAAGGTGAAAGGCCGTGATCTGGTCACGCGAATAGTATGCTGTTGCAAGACTTTTGGAGGTCAAGGACATAGGTGCCCCTATCGCGATCGTCAAAAGCGTTACAGCGACAAGCGTTTCGATAAGTGTAAATCCAGCTGCGAGCTGCGAGCTGCGAGCTGCGAGCTGAGAGTGTCTCCGACATTTTCTCAAAGCTCGAAGCTTACAACTTGAAGCTAAGTTCTTCATAGATCGAGTATCCGCTGCACGGCGGTAGCTTGTATCGCGAACGTTGTCTCTGTTTTCGTGCCTGACACCCCCGCAGTGCCCTTGACGGAAATGACCGCTTTCGGTTGTGTCGTATCACCGGGCATAGTGCCGATGACATAAAAGGTAAGGCTCTCAATGCGTACGCTCGGTGCTGTGATCGCGCGAAAATCCGTTCCATTCTCCGATTTGCAGAGACGTCCCTCTTCGCACGATACCCCGCTTGGATCAAATATATATGTCCATCGCTCCAAAGGGTCGCAGCTACTCTCACAAAACGGCTTGAATGTGAATGTCGTACTGCCTCCGGTGCAATCATCCGGATCCCCGGAGTTCCCGCTGCAGCCGCTTGAGCCATCGTAATCGGTCCCCATGCGGATTGCGCGTACCATTCCGTCGAGCGCAATGTTGAGGTTGCTCATCACCGACTGCAGCGCCTGTGCCTTGCGATTCGCGCTGACGAGGGCGAGCAGTGTAACGGTAGACACAAGCATGACGATCGCGAACAACCCGACCGAGACGATCATCTCTACGAGCGTAAATCCTCTCTTGTCCCTTGTTCCCTGTGCTCTACTCTTCTTCATACTCACTGTATGGCTATCTGCCCCGAGATCTCCACAATAACACTCTTCTCGTCGCCCCGCGGCGATTTGAGAACGACGCGCGCGCTTTCCTGGAGCGCAGCGGGCGTGACAATGCCGGAAACGCCGTTCGCACTGATGAATGCATCGGGCTCCGGACGTTTGAAGATGATATCGAGTCTGTCCACCGAAGTGCACGTCGCCGCATCCGCACCTGCTGGTGCACACAACTTATCGATGTAGTAGCCACGTCCGATGGTGCTGGATTCTATGGTCTCATTTTGGTTCTCTTCGTAGAGCCCGTTCCCACCCGATGGATTAGCGTCCGCAAAAAACACGTACGTTATCGGATCGTTCTTCGAGAAGTGCAGTCCATACCCGACCCTGAAATTCGTCGCTCCGAAACGATGCACCGATATGCCGTACACCTGGGCCTGCCGGATCGAGAGTGCGATGTCATACGCCAGGTTCTCAAGCAAGAAGACCCCGCCGAACCGATTGTTGTTCACGAGCACGACCCCCGATATCACGACGATGATCGCGGTAACGACCATGAGCTCCATCAGCGAAAATCCACCCATGCGGTGAGATCGACGACGGTTCCGTGCATTTGCATGAGCCATACGATGAATGTTGCGGCGACCAAAAAAGGTCCGAATGGTACCTCGCTTTTCATTGTATACCCCGCTCCCCCTTTTCCACCCACGATTCTGTGCAAAAGCTGGTACCGAGAAAGGAGGAGCAGCAAAATGCTTACTACCGCTCCGAGGATGAAGGCGAGCATGAGCGCTTGGAAGCCATTAACAAGTCCCAAGAGCCATCCCATCAGGAGCGCGAATTTTACGTCGCCAAATCCCATCCACGTACCGCGTGAGAAGTACCAAAAAGAAAAAAGTGGTACGGCGATAACGGGGCCGCTGAGGAGTAGAAGTACGAAAGAATATCCTGATACCGGCTCGTACAGGAGCGAGCTGCAGAGGGCGAGCGCCGCGCATATGTAGACCCACGCATCGGGAATGATGGTGTGGTGGAGATCGTAGACCGCTATCGCGATGAGAAGGCCCGCGATAGGAAGTGCGAGAAGCTGCTGCGAGAGGGATACGGGAGCAGCGCCTATGAGCGCAAAGATGGCTCCGGTAACGAGTTCAACAAGCGGATACTGCAAAGAAATGGATTTCCCGCATGAGCGACAGCGGCCACGCAACACTATCCACGAGAGAACGGGGACAAGATCGTACCATGCTATCTGGCGCTTGCATGATTCACACGCGCTTCTGCCGGTGAGCGACCGACTCCCCCAGCGGAGGGTGAGCACGTTGAGGAAACTTCCGATAAGAAGCCCAAATATGCCAAAGAACGATGCCTCAAGCATCGTCGAAGTATACCCCGCGAGATAGCTTACTCATCTCATGGGGTGTAAGTCTACGAAACCCTACGGGCCTGTCCTGTACGTGCACTCGGCACTGTCGCAAGCGGTCGCACCAAGTTCGGGGTTGCCCGCTGCATCATTGCATGCGTCTTCAGCATTCGACGTTCCTTCGAGAGCCGCCCCAACACAGTACGACGTCGAGCCGCTCGCCGCAGAGCTGATGTAGTAGTAATCCTTATCGTTCGAAGGATCGTCGGGAAGCGTGGAAATAAAGTCGCCAGTCACGAGACCCGCAAGAGCCGTCTGCACGTTGGCAACTGCCGCGCTATCCGGATACGAATTATTGACGTCGTAGTAGAGGGCAAGCGCGAGCTGGAGTTGCTTGATGTCGGAGATGCGCCTCGCATCTCTCCCCTTCTGCCGAGCACCGTTGAGGGAAGCGAGCACGACCGAAGAGAGGATACCAATAATGGCAATAACAACGAGGAGCTCCATCAGTGTGAAGCCCCTCGTCACCTTCATATCGACCTGTTTAAGCACTACGAGACCAGTCAGCTGCATTAGTTCGGTGTCGCTTCCGTTGCTGTAGTGCACCCAGATTCAGTGCACGTGATAACCGCCAGATCCGCATGACTCTCCCCGACGAGCGTGAATCCGTTCGTGGTATTGGGACCAGAAACATCATTCCCGCAACCAGTACCAGCACCTTGAGCTTCAGTGAC
>Ga0209542_10011514_pt1 | contig 15677 bp, 22 predicted proteins | sample RifCSPhighO2_01_FD_184028 | JGI IMG/M metagenome (GOLD analysis project Ga0209542, IMG submission 184028) | Soil microbial communities from Rifle, Colorado - Rifle CSP2_plank highO2_0.1 (SPAdes) (version 2) | ecosystem: Environmental > Terrestrial > Deep subsurface > Rock core/Sediment ... | reverse complement strand
ATGTGTACCATTTTCACTATGTTCTACTAACAAATAATCATTAAGTATAGTTCCCCAATTATTTTCATCCCCACCAACTGTTGGTAAGTTAGCAGCCATAACAAAACTTACACTAGAAACAAGCACAACAAATGATATAAATGACAAAAACCTAAATATAATAATAGAATTAGACCTACTTTTATTGTATATCATATAATCGCCCCCAATAGATTATAAGATTTTTGAGAAATGTAATACTATTTAAACTTTACCATAGTAAAGTGAGCTTTACTAAATAGGAGAAAAAGGATTTATAATAAAAAATGCAGAGATGGTGACTATGGAAAAAAAGTTATTAGAATATATGAACTTAGTAACAAAGACATGTACAATAGATATAATTAGCTCTCTAAGAAATGGACCCATGAGATATAAGGATTTTACTAAGATATGTTCTAATGATAAAACTTTGTCATCAAGATTAAAAGAGCTTCAAGATGCACATCTGATAGAAACAGTACTAAAAAAAGAAAAAAATAAGTCATTTATATACTATAAGATAACAGAGAAAGGAAATAAACTATTAAATTTTATTGATTCCATGGATAAAAAAATTTAACCCATAAATTTATAAACCCATTTTCTAAAATTATTAAGGACGAGAAAAGGAAAAGGGTTATTTCTTATGACAATAAAACCCATATTACCAAGCTTGAGGGAGAAAAAAAGATACATTGTATATGAGATTGTATCAGAAAATAAGATGAGATTAAATGATGTTAAAAACTCAATAAATAAAGGAGTTTTAGCTTTTTTAGGGGAATTAGGATATTCAAAAACAGGATTAATAATTATGGATATGTTTAAAAATAATAAAGGAATTCTAAAAGCAAATAATAAAGAAATAGACAACATAAAAACATCTTTGGCTTTAATAGATAATATTGATAATAACAAAGTAATCTTTAAATCTATATTAGTTACGGGTGTTCTAAACAAAGCTAAGTCAAGAATTGGAGGTGCTAATTAAGATGCAACAAGGACAATCCCAGCATCAGATGATGGGTTATGATAGATCATCTATAATGTTTAGTCCGGATGGACGTTTATTACAAGTAGAATATGCCAAGAAAACTGTTCGTCAAGGAACAAGTGCATTAGGCGTAGTATGCAAGGATGGGGTAGTTTTAATGGCTGACAAGAGAATAGCTGAAAAATTAATAATTTCAAGATCTTTGGAAAAAATATACAAAGTAGATGAGCATATTGGAGCAACTGCTTCTGGAATGTTAAGTGACGGAAGAGTCTTGATAGAAAAAGCGCAATTAATAGCGCAACAGCACAGGGTAACATATGATGAGCCTATTGGAACATTAACATTAGTAAAGGATATTTGTGACATGAAGCAATTCTTTACTCAATATGGCGGAGCAAGGCCATTTGGGGTAAGCATCTTATTTGCAGGGGTAAATGACAATCCTGAATTGTTTGTTACAGATCCAACTGGAATTTTCTTTGAGTATAAAGCAACAGCAATTGGAGAGGGAGAGATTGAATTAAAGGAATTCCTAGACAAGAATTATAAGGATAATTTAAGCTTGGAAGAGGGGATTAAATTAGCAGCAAGGGCTCTAAAGAAAGTTCTTGGAAAGGAATACGATATTAACAGGATAGATGGGGCTTATATAAGCACAAAAGACAAGAAATTCATAAGGATTCCAAAAGACAAATTGAAAGTAGCATGATTATATCTATAAGATGGTAGACGTTAACAAGGCAGTTGTAGCAAAGTATAAGAAAGAAGGATTAGATTTTGAAATTCTTGTAGACTGTGATAAAGCCTTAGAATTCAGGGAAGGAAAAGCACAGTTAGATGATGTAATTGCCACAAATAAAATCTTCAAGGATGTAAGGAAAGGATTGCATGCCTCAGAACATGACTTAAAAAGAATATTTAAGACAGAAGACAACAGAAAAATAATAGAAGAGATAATAAGGCATGGAGAGATCCAGCTAACAGCAGAATACAGGAATAAGCTAAGAGAAGAAAAAAGAAAAGCAATAATAAACATAATTCATAGAAATTCTATTAATCCTCAAAATAATCTCCCTCATCCTCCAGACAGAATTGAGAGGGCTTTGGAAGAGGCTAAAATAAAGATAGATGAATTCAAGAAAGCAGAAGAGCAAATTCATGAGATAGTATCAAAATTATCCAGAGTACTTCCAATAAAGTTTGAGATATGGGAAATAGCTGTGAAGATTCCAGCTAATTTTGCAGCACAATCTTATGGCATTTTGAAAGAATTTGGGGATATAAAGAAAGATGAGTGGCAGAATGATGGAAGCTTGATTGCTACTCTAGAAATTCCAGCAGGAATGCAAGAGGATTTTGAGGATAAATTAAATAAGTTAACACATGGAGAGATGGATATTAGGATATTAAATAAAAAATGATAGATATGAATAGTTTATATAATGTATATGAATCTATAACTGATGTTAATAAACCATATTTATATGTTGGTATACAAGCTATGGTCCCAGTTATTTCATTGGGAATATGGTGTTTAGCACTTAGGAATGTAAAAAATAAACGAATGAGAGAAGAAAATCAATTAGAAAAAACATTACAAGGAGAAGAATAAAAATGACATTATTAGTGAATGAAAAGAAAATAGTAGTTCCTGGAGAGGAAATAGCTGAGGGAATGGACTTCCTGCCAGCAAAGGGAACATACAGGGATGGAGATAAAATTATCTCTGCCCAATTAGGATTAGTAAATGTAAATGGAAGACTTATACGAGTAATTCCATTAACCGGAAGATATATCCCAAAAGTCGGGGATACAATAATAGGAAAGATTGTTAACATAACAATGAATGGATGGCTTGTTGACATTGGATATGCATATGAGGCTTTCTTGACATTAAAGGAAGGAACAACAGAGTTTGTCGAGAGAAATGAGGATTTATCAAAATATTATGACTTTGAAGATATTATAGTTGCAAAGATAATAAATGTAAGCAAATCAAAATCTATTGATTTAACTACAAAAGGGCCTGGATTAAGAAAGTTAAACAACGGAAGAATAATTAATGTTACCCCATCAAAAGTTCCAAGGATAATCGGAAAGCAAGGATCAATGATAACTTTAGTTAAGGATGCTACCCAATGCAGGATAACTGTAGGACAGAATGGGGTAGTATGGCTTCAAGGGGAGCCAGAACAGGAAATAAAAGCAATAGAAGCAATAAAGATGATAGATGAGAAAGCACATATAGAAGGATTAACAGATGAAATGAAGAAATTTTTGGGATATGAAGGCAAGCCAAAAGATTTTGAAGTTGAAGATGTAGGAGAAGAAAATGAAAGAGAAGACAACTAAAAGATTAGATGGAAGAAAAATAGATGAATTAAGGGAAATGGAAGCACAAGTTGGAGTAATAAAAAGAGCAGATGGAAGTGCTATGTTCAGAATAGGAAAAACAAAAGCAATTGCAGCTGTTTATGGCCCAAGGGCATTGCATCCAACATTCATGAGAAATCCTGAAACAGGAATCTTAAGATGCAATTATAATATGATGAGCTTCTCAACAGGAGAAAGGGTTCGCCCAGGTCCTAGTAGAAGATCAAAGGAAATCTCTCTTGTAACGGAAAATGCATTAATGCCGGTATTGGATCTAAAAGAATATCCTAATGCTGTTGTTGATGTATTCATTGAATTGATTCAAGCTGATGCTGGAACAAGATGTGCTGGAATAACAGCAGCTGCAATGGCATTGGCTGACGCTGGATTTATAATGAAAGATTTGGTTTCAGCTATTTCAGTAGGAAAAGTCGGAAAACAAATCGTTGTTGATCTTGATAAAGAAGAAGAAGATTTTGAGGGCGGAGCAACAGATATTCCAATAGCAATGACCCCAAGGAATGGGGAAATAACATTATTGCAGATGGATGGAGAAATCTCAAAAGATGAACTAATGAAGGCTATTGAGATGGGAAAAGAGGCATGCTTGAAAATTTATGAACTTCAAAAAAATGCATTAAGGGAGAAATATATATGAATTCTATGAAGGGATTGGGATTAGTGGGATTATTATCAGGGGCTTTAACCATTGGAGCTTCAGCTTCTCCGCAAGAGATTTATGGAGAACATAAAGGCAAGATAGAAAGAGGAATGATGAATAAATATGGCTATAGCATAGAGTTAAAGGGCGAAAGATATGCTCATTTTTTATACAGGGAAGATCAAAGAATGGCTGTTCTTATATTTGATTTAAAAGATGATATAACAAATATCAAGAATAGATTTATTATGATGATGCGTGGTGTAAGCCCTAATAAGAACCTTAAGTCTGCTTCCCCAGATTCTGTTGAACTTAGTAATCAACGTAATTATGTTGCTCCGTCAAAAGAGCAAGTAAAGATGTGGCAGATTTATCTGGATGTTTTACATCAAGAAGATATTAGAAAAGAATGGTTAAAAAAATATGGAGATAAGAAAAAATGATAACAAACAAAAGTCATGTAATGAATTTATTAGCAAAAGATTTAAGATTGGATGGAAGGAAATTTGACGAATACAGAAAACCAATTACAATAGAAACAAACATTTCACCAAAAGCTGAGGGTTCAGCAAAAGTTACAATGGGAGATACAATTGTAATAGCAGGAGTAAAGATGGATGTTGGAGAGCCATTTCCAGACACACAAGATAAAGGAAACTTAATGGTTAATGCAGAATTATTGCCATTGGCAAGCCCTTCATTTGAGTCAGGACCCCCAGATGTATTCTCAATTGAACTAGCAAGAGTAGTTGACAGAGGCATAAGAGAAAGTAAATGCGTTGATATGGAAAAATTATGCATAAAAGAAGGAGAAAAAGTCTGGAATTTATTTGTTGATATCTATCCATTGAATGATTCCGGAAATTTATATGATGCAGCAGCATTAGCAGCATTAGCAGCATTAAAGGATGCAAAATTTCCAGAATATAATGAAAAAGAAGGAAAGGTTGTATTTGGAACAAAGACAAAGAAGGGTGTTCCATTAACAAAATTCCCAATATCATGCACATTAATAAAGATAGGAAACAAGATATTGGTTGATCCTAATAAAGAGGAAGAAGAAATAATGGATTCTAGATTGACAGTAGCTACATTGGATAATGGAGAGATATGCGCATTGCAGAAAGGTGGCCAATATTCATTATCAACAGAAGACATAAAGAATATGGTCGAGATTGCATCGAAGAAAAACATAGAATTAAAAAAATTATTGTAAAGGAGTCAAAATGGCTGTAAAACCGAAATACACAAAATACGAAAAGGCAAGAATAATAGGAGCAAGATCATTACAGATAGCGATGGGTGCCCCATTACTGTTAAAACTAAATGAAGAGGAGCTGGATAAAATAAACTATAATCCTGTTGAGATGGCGAAGATGGAATTTGACAGAGGCGTAATTCCAATCACAATAAAGAGACCATTGCCATTAAGGGCTTAGTTTTTTTATTATTCAAAATATTTATATAATAACTTCTGAATATCCTATCTATGAAAATAAAAAAGATTGTTGCAAGAAAAATACTGACATCTACAGATCTTCCTACAATAGAAGTTGTAATAAACAAAAGATATTCTTGCTCTTCTCCTATTGGGGCTACAGCCGGAACATATGCAAAGCCAATGTATTCTGAACAGGAGATTGATCATAGCATTGAACTGATAAATAATCTCAAACAGTTAAAGGGCACAAAGATTAATGACTTTGAAGAATTGCAGTATCTAAATAATCTTGGAGATGAAATAGGGTCTAATTCATTGTATGCATTGCACGGAGCCATATTAAGGGCATTGGCAGATAATAATGTATGGAAATTCTTGAATTCACATCCGGAAAGATTTCCAATCCCGATGGGAAATGCTGTTGGTGGTGGTTTGCATGGGAAAAATGATGTTGATTTCCAGGAATTTTTGACAATTCCAAATTCAAAAGATTTTTCAGAAAACTTATTTGCAAATGATTATATCTACAACAGATTAGGAAATGAATTTAACATAAGGACAAGGAATTACGTTGGGGCATGGGCTCCTGATTTAAGTACAACAAGCATTCTCGATATATTAGCAAGAAACATAGAGGGAGCATCAAACAGCATTGGATTTGACATAAGATTAGGATTAAACATTAATGCAAATTCTTTTTTTCATAACGGAAAATATTACTATAAAAATTTCTCAAGCACAAAGAAAGAAAAAATACTGACAAGAGAGGAACATATAGATTTTATTAATTCATTGATAAATGATTATAATATAAGATATGTCCAGGATCCGGTACATGAGGATGATATCCAAGGATATAAGATGATAAAATCCAAAGTAGTGGCCGGAGATAATATAATCTGCACGAATATAGATAGATTAAAGGAACTAAAGGATAATATCAATGCTGTAATAATAAAGCCCAACCAAATTGGTTCATTGACTAAATTAAAGGAGTTTATAGACTATGCAAAGAGCAACAAGATATTAACTATAATGTCACAGAGAACTGGAGAGACAAGGGACGACTTAATCTCCCATTTGGCAATTGCGTGGGAAATCCCATTTGTAAAATTCGGAACTTTTGGAAGAGAAAGATTAACAAAAATAAATGCATTAAAAGAAATAGAAAAAGAGATAAGAGGATAAACCTATATAATCATCATAATTTAGCCTATCTTGAATATAAATTATAATTAATTTTATTTTACTGTTACGGATTTTGCCAGATTTCTCGGCAAATCTGGATCATGTTTTCTCAATAAAGCAAGATGATAAGATAATATCTGTATTGGAATTATGTTTACAATGGGGGATGCATCCCCTGCATCAGGGACTTTTATCCAGTAATCAAATATCTTATTATCTTCCGGAGATATCCCAATTATATACGCTCCCCTTGTCTTTAATTCTTGGGAATTAACCAATACATCTTTTTTTGTCTCATCATTAGCAACTAATATAATACAAGGAGTATTTTTTTCAATCAGCGCTATCGGACCATGTTTCAATTCTCCGGCAGCAAAGCCCTCAGCGTGCATATAACTAATTTCCTGGATTTTTATGGCACATTCAAGAGCCATCGGATAATTTGCAGCTTTTCCTATTATATACAAATGCTCATTTTCATAGATTCTTTCTGCTAATCTCTTTATATGCTCTTCATATCTCAGATTAAGCATATCATTTATCATCCCGGCAGTCTCTATCAGTAATAATTTGCCTTCTTTTAATCTGTTAGCAGAAGCATAAGCCAATAACAAAAGAAGAGCTAATTGCGAAGTTGCTGCTTTAGTTGACGCAACAGCTTTTTCAGGACCCGCATTAATCAATAATGAATAATCAGATTTTTGATTTATACTTGAGCCTTTTACATTAATCAATGAGATGACTTTGACATTTTGTTTCTTTGCTGTCTCGATAGCCTCTATTGTGTCTGCTGTTTCTCCGCTTTGTGAAACAGCAATCATTAATGTTTTATCAGTCAGAAAATGTTTATAGTTGCTGAATTCAGAAGCAACTACAAAATTAATATGCTTCTTCGCTATCTTTGAGTATAAATATTCCCCGGCATGGCATACTTTTCCTGCTGTTCCGCATCCAACAAAGAAAGTTCCAAATGCATTATTAATCTCATTTGCTATCTTTTGTATTTCTGATTCATCTTGGTTAATGGCTCTATTTATAGTTTCCTTCTGCTCCATTATCTCTTTTATAAGATAATGATCATATCTTCCTTTTCTGGCTTGTTCCTTATCCCATTCGATTGTTATTATTCTTTTTTTTATCTCTTCTCCTGTTTCAAAATTAAAGAAAGTAGGATTATCTTTTATTACAACCATTTCATTATCATCCAAATAATTAACATTTTTTGTATAATCCAAGAAAGCTGGAATATCTGAAGCAATAAAATATTCCTCATTACTTATTCCTAATATCAAAGGGGCTCCTTTTCTGACTGCAATTAGATCGTCAGAATACTCACTAATCACAATAAAAGAAGATCTTCCCTCTAATAGATTAGCAACCTTCTTCACTGCTTCAAACAATCCTAAATTAATGTTTTCTTCTATTAGATGTGGAATTATCTCAGTGTCTGTCTCAGAAACAAATCTGTGGTTTTTTAGATTTTTTTTAAGTTCTTCGTAATTTTCTATAATCCCATTATGGACAACTGCTATCTTATTATCGCAACTAAGATGGGGATGGGCATTCTCTTTTGTTATTGATCCTGTTGTGGCCCACCTTGTATGACCAATTGCAATTTTAGCATTAGGAAGGTTAATATTATTTATCTCTCCTATCTTTCCTATCTCCTTGAAGATATGAATCTTATCATTCTTGGAAGCCACGCCCCAAGAGTCATATCCCCTATATTCTAATATCTTCAGTCCATTCAATATAATATTTGTAGAATTATTATTCCCTTTGTATGCTATGATGCCGCACATAAGCAGAAATGTGAAATAATCCTATATATGTTTTGTTATATTAGAGATTAACTTTTCATATTGTATATTTTCCTTACTGGCCACGATATCTCAATCTTTTCCTTGTCATATCTTTTCTTTAATGATTTTATGAACTCATGTTCTACAAGATATTTATTTACAAAATCTTCAACCCTCAATATGACTGTAAAATTAATGTTTGAATCCCCAAAATTATTGTATCTTATAAATGGCTCAAAATCTTTTACAGCCCCATCTACTTTCTTTTGTATTTCCTTGGCAACCTCAATAGTTATTTTCTCTACCTTCTCCAGATCTGAACTGTAATCAACACCAACATTAACTAATAATGACATCTCTTTCTGTGGCATTGAATAATTTGTTACAATACTCTCTGCTAATTTTGCGTTTGGGACAACAACAATTGTATTTTGCAAAGTTCTAAGCCTTATTGACCTCCAACCTATGTCATCAACGAACCCCTTTATGTTTCCCTCTATTTCAATATAATCATTTACCTCTATTGGTTTATCAGATAAGATATGCAATCCAGCAAAGAAATTTGACATTGTGCTTTGCAGTGCCAGTCCAACAGCCAATCCCCCTAAACCAAGGGCCGTAATTAAGGGAGTAATCTGAATTTCAAAATGATCAAATATTATCAGGATAGAAATTATGAATATGACTACAGTAATAATCTTATTGAACAATTGCGGGATTTTTTGGTATCTTTTCTGGACTTTCAGCCAGTTATCAACTAATGCAGATACTATCCTTGATAATATAAAAGAGATTATTAATGTTAAAACAACAAAAGCTATTTTATTTATCAAGTAATCATATGCATTTATTATAGTTAATGATTTTAATGCAAAGAATAATCCAATAAGTATTATTGTTAGATGTAATGGATAGGTTATTCTGCTAATTATTACATCATCAAGTTCTGTTTTTGTTTTTGATGTGAGTCTATGTATATATTTTTTTATTATATAAATAAAAGTTTCAGATAAGATTATAGTCAACAATAATATTAATACTGATCTTATATATTGATTTTCTAATAATGTATCTAAAAACACCATTTCGAGATATTGCAAAATGGGATATAAAAATATTTTCATTGCTTCAAAACAATAGTTTTATAAATGGGTTATTAAATAAAGAATTAATGGCAACAGAACAGCAATTATTGGTTCCATTGGATGTCTACTTAAAGGTAGGATTGCATATAGGCACAAAATATAAAACAAAATATATGGAGCCATTTATCTATAAAATAAGGCCAGACGGATTATCTGTCATGAATGTCCAAAAAATAGATGAAAGAATTGGAATTGCTGCTAAATTCTTGTCACAATTCGAGCCAAAAGATATTCTTGTTGTTTGTAGAAGGGAAAACGGACAAAAAGCTGTTAGATTATTCTCAAAAATTACAGGAATAAGAAGCTTTGCTGGGAGATATCCCCCAGGAATATTGACAAATTCTGCTCTTGATACTTTTAGTGAAGCAAAAATAATGCTTATAACAGACCCATGGCCAGATAAGAATGCCATAAGGGATGCTGTAAGGGTTGGAATTCCGGTTATTGGATTATGTGATACAAATAACGAAGCTAATTATCTAGACTTAGTTGTCCCAATGAACAATAAAGGAAAAAAATCATTGGCATTATTATTCTTTATCCTATCAAAGGAATATCTTAAATCAAAAGGAATAATAAAAGACGATTCAGAGTTCAAATATACATTAGATGATTTCACTCCGGATTAAATTAACAGAACATAAAAATGACAAGAGAAAGTAATGAGTATACAGCAACTGAAGTTGATGATGCAATAAGGAAATGTGAAAGATTAATATTTGTATCTGGTGAAATAAATAATTCATTGGCAGGAAATTTAAGTTATGCGGGAGTAAAAACTCCAGAGCAACTTTTTAATGAATTAGATTCTTATCTTGACTCTATGAAGAAATATGAAGATATTCCAAGGGTTTCTGAGTTAATCTCAGAGACAAGAAAAAGACTTGAATCACTTACAGAAAAAATTGAACAAAATGTTTAATTTTATTTCTTAGATTCTTTTCCTTTTGCTTCTTTAGCTGGCTCTTTTGCTTTTACTTCTTTTGTTTCTTTAGTCTCTTCCTTCTTCTCTTCCTTTACTTCAGCTTTTACCTCTTCTCCAGCTGCCGGCTTGGCTTCCTTTGCTTTCTCAGCTTCTTCTAATGCCTTCTGTTTCTCTAACTCTTTCTTTAATGCTTCTTGTACATTTGTTAATTGTTCATTTAATCTTTTTTTCTTTTCCTGAGAGATTTCTGTTAATTCTTGATTTATTTCATTATCAAATTTTCCAGAATCTATTAATGGGTTTATCTCTTGAGCAGGCATTCCTTCAACTAAAATTCCAGCAACATGTGCGCTTCCTATAACAGTCTTTACAGCAGATTTTAAATTCCTTACAAACATTGAATCTTGCTTCATCTTTGCTACTTTTATTACTTGCTCAATTCCTAAATTTCCAACCTTATTCAAATTTGGGGTTCCTGATCCCTTATCCAACCCAAGCTCTTTCTTTATTAATGCAGACGCTGGGGGGGTTCCAATTTCTATTCTATATGACTTGTCTTTCTCTATGAAAATATTAACAGGGACTTGCATCCCTTTGAATGATTCAGTTTTCTTATTTATATCAGAAACTACCTGGCTGACATTGATTCCCATAGGCCCAAGAGTACTTCCAACTGGAGGTCCCCCTGATGCTTTTCCACCCTCAACTAATATTGTTATTTTGTCTGCCATTTTATTCCTTTGTTTCTTCCTTGGAATCTCTCCTTATAACTTTTACGGCATCTAATTTATATGTTATTGGGATAGGGACAGCTGCCTCCAATAATTCAACAACAACCTCTTCTTTCTGTAAATCAATTCTTGATATCTTTGCTTTTTCCCTTTTGAATGGCCCGGATATTATCTCAACAATGTCTCCTTTCTGGATATTGACTTCGACTTTTACTTGTTCAAGCATATGCTCTATCTCTTTATATTGTAGCTCATTTGGAAGTAATCCACGAGCATAAGGGACTCCCTTAAAAGACTCTTCTGCATCTTGCCTAGACTTAGCCTCTAAAAAAACATATCCCCTCAAGCCATGTGGCCTTATTACAGAATATACCTCCAGCTGTTTCTTTTGTGAATTTGCTGTTACAAAATCAACAACTTGGTCTTCCCTGTTAGCAGTTGTCCTTAATGCGAATATCTTATTTTCCATTTTATTGTACAATTAGTACTTGTGAAATTATTGTTATTAAAAATCCTATTGCTCCTATCACTAAAATTCCTATCCCGCTTACTTTTACTATCATTAAATACTCCTCTCTGCCTGGTTTTTTAGTTAATTGTAATACTCTCTTGCTTTGACTTAAGAAACTCTTAAATCTTATTAGAAGGTTGCTAAACATAAAAATTCATTTGAATATTGGTTTATAAATCTTTTCATAACTGATTTTTCTTTTCAGCGACGATAAACCCAAAAATATCTAATTATATAACAAAAGCAAAGTTTTATATATTATTAATAAAAATTAAGCCGGGAAAAATGAAAGATAAGGAAAAACAGGAAACACTCGAAGAAAAGGCAAAGACACCAAATCATTTTAGAAATAGAATATCTCATTTAGGCTACGCAAGCAGAAATGATAAAGAGCAAGATTCAATCAGGAGATCATCAATAAGAATATTGTCTGATTTATTTAAACTAAAAGATGAGGATCTAAGAAATGAATTTTATTACAGGCTGTTAGGAAGAATACGAAGAATAACAGACTACCCTAAAATGACAGAATTAAGAAAAGAATTAGAAGGGTTATATAATCATAAGAATAGATGTATAAAAAAAGAATATAATTAATCTAAAAATTCTATTCCCAATTCATGGGACATTTCTTTTCTCTCTTTTTCCTTTAATGTTCTTCTCTGTCCAAATATTTGCGGACTTGATACCCCTGTAACAATCAACATTGTCCTTATTGTGTTTTCTAAGTCCTCAGAAATTTGTGCTCCCCAGATGATTCTTGCGTCCTCGCTTAATTTTGAAGAGACAGTCTCTACAACTTTTTTAGCCTCTTCTAAAGTCATATCCTTTCCCCCGGATACATTGATTAATGCGCCATTTGCTCCAGAAACATCAACATCCAATAATGGGTTGCTTAAAGCCTTCTGAACTGCTTCTATGGCTCTATTTTCTGTATCAGATTCTCCTACTCCGATCATTGCTACTCCACCCTTTCCCATTACAGCCCTTATATCAGCAAAATCCAAATTAACTAATCCGGCTTTTGTAACTAATTCAGCTATTCCCTTTACAGCATTTGTCAATATCTCATCTGCTATCTTGAAAGCAACCTGTAAAGGCAAATCTGGAGCCAACTCAATTAACTTATCATTTGGAATTACAATCAAAGTATCAACAATATTCTCTAGCTTATCCAACCCAAGCATGGCATTTTCATATCTTCTCTGACCTTCCATCTCAAATGGAATTGTAACTATAGCAACTGTCAAAGCCCCAAGCTTTTTTGCAACATCTGCTATTACTGGAGCACTTCCAGTTCCAGTTCCTCCCCCTAATCCGCATGTAATAAACACCATATCAGAATTATGCAATGCCTGTCTTATTGAATGCTCTGACTCTCGTGCTGCTTCTTCCCCTATTTGAGGAATAGAGCCAGCCCCCAATCCCCTTGTTACTTCCCTTCCTATAAGTATCTTTGTCTGGGCATTTGTATAAAGAAGATCCTGTGCATCTGTATTGACAGCAATTAATTCTGCCCCAGTTATTCCAATATCAGCCATCCTTCCTAAAGTATTATTTCCTGCCCCACCAGTCCCTACAACTTTTATTCTTGCTTGCTGTTGTGCTAGAATTTGTTCTAACTCTTCATCGATGGGTGACCTTACTCTTTGTTTTGATATTTCAGCCATTTTAGTCTCTTTTTCAGAATTATATTATTTCATGATAAGATATATATAAATTTAATTATTATATAATCTATGTATAACTAACTATTAAATTATTGCACCACCAAAGTAGTCTAAACGATAGATTCCATCACTACTGCCATTATTTTTATGAAATATCTTTTCTACACCAGAAAAGTTCCATAATGCGCCAGTATTAATATTAACATATCTTAAATTACCATCCTCAATCTCAAATGGTCCCCTAAATGGTTTTTCTTCTGTAACGTGTCTTAGTGCAAATTTTAAGAATTTGCCTAATTCAGCAGGATATTTATAGTTAGATCTTCCAAAATAGCACATACTCCAAACTGGTTTGTCATTTATGAAAGCAATTTCTTGTCCATGGAAAGATGTTCTTCCAAAGTATCTGTCCTTATATCTGTAAATTCCATTTTCATACACTAACTCTTTACTCCCATCCTCTAAAGTTCTATCCAAATCTTTTTTATCACTAGCATAAGTATTAGTTTTTGCGTCTACAAGAAATACCCTAAATTTTAATTCATTTATTTTTTTCATTTTCTGCTATGTCTTTCTTCTCTATTTGCTTTTTCTCTATCTTCTCTTTCTTCTTAAACTCAATCTCTTTTATATTTGGAATCAATGATTTTATTTTTTCAATTAGTGACTCCTGAATTTCTTTTGGAATGTCCATCTCAATTATTGCTTTTCCATTTTCCAATTCAAATTTAATGTTTTTTCCCAGATATAAGTCAATAAAACTTCCTAATTTTTTATTATCCTCCTCGATTATATTATTTATTTTAAATTCATATATTATCTCTTTTCCAGCCAATGGATGATTAAAGTCTATCATTGTTCTATTGCCAGAAACAGTTCTTACAATGCCAAACATATTGTCAACATTTACTTGTAATCCGGGATAAGGAAGTATATTCTCCTGCCTGAATTTGTTTGTGTTTACTAACTGGAATAATTTAGCGTCTTTTTTTCCAAAAGCATCTTCCGGCTTTAATTCTATCTTGTAGTCTTTTCCAACTTCTTTATCCTCTAATTCTTTATCTAATCCCTTAACAACATCCCCATTTCCAATACAAACAATTATTGGGTGATATTCATGTTTTTTATCGTAAATATTATTTTCTTTTGCTATTTTTTCATCAGTAAGATCAAATATCTTGTTATTTTCTTTTAATCTTGCTATAAAATCCAATTCAATAAAATCTCCTTTCTTGACTTTCATGTTGATAATGTGAATATATCATTTAAAAGTCTTTCTCTGAAATTAGTTTTACTTTGGAGATTATGGCAGAATATAGACAACCCAAATGAAATGTATTTTATTTTCAAGGTTAATTATATAAATAAAGCAAAAAATTTGTAGAAAATGTCCATACTCAATTAATTAAGGAAAAGTCAATTGCCAGAAATGACATTTTTAAAAGAAAAATAGTAATATTTTAATAAAATCAGTTACCTCTCATAAATTAATAAAAACCTTTATAACTATTTAGACCAAAAGATTAATATGGGCGAACCTCTAATCCAGGTTAAGGATATTTCTAAAAGATTTGGCAAGCATCTTGTCCTTAATAACTTAACATTTAATATAGATGAGAGGGACATTTATGGGATAATTGGATTATCTGGCTCAGGAAAAACAACAATTCTTAACTTAGTTATAGGATTTTTGAAGCCAACAAAAGGCACTGTCACTTATAAAAACAAGAATATATTAAAGATACAAAAAGAAATCCAGAATAAATTTGGATTTGTTACCCAATCTGGGTCTTATTATACAGATTTGACTGTTCTTGAGAATCTTCATTATTTTGGAAGGATGTATGGATTAAATAATGATGATATAGCAAAAAGAAGCAAAGATTTACTTACATTTCTGGATTTGACAGACGCTACTCATGTTCTGTCACAAGACCTTTCTACAGGAATGCAGAGAAGATTGGACATAGCATGTGCATTAATCCATAATCCGGAAGTATTAATATTAGATGAGCCAACAGAAGACTTGGATCCATTATTAAGAAAAGAGATACTTACTTTGTTGAAGAATATAAATGATAATGGAACTACTATAATACTTACATCCCATATGCTTAATGAGATAGAAAGCGTATGCACAAACACGGCGATTTTACATAACGGAAATATTGTAATGTCCGGTTCTCCAAATAAGATAAAGGGATTATATTCA
>Ga0209542_10011511_pt1 | contig 15682 bp, 11 predicted proteins | sample RifCSPhighO2_01_FD_184028 | JGI IMG/M metagenome (GOLD analysis project Ga0209542, IMG submission 184028) | Soil microbial communities from Rifle, Colorado - Rifle CSP2_plank highO2_0.1 (SPAdes) (version 2) | ecosystem: Environmental > Terrestrial > Deep subsurface > Rock core/Sediment ... | reverse complement strand
CAGACAAATCAAAACTGGAATTTGATATTTACGATTCAAACAAGGAAACAGCCTGCATACAGTCTCTCGGAGAGCCGCAGGAAATAGGAATATCGACAGCTTCATCAGAAGACACAACATATATTGTGATGATTGAAGAAGACGTCGCTTTCGAAGGAAAAATATAAACAAAGGTGAACAAACATGAAAACAACTACATCAAACAAATTACTTATGGTTTTTGCGTTCCTGGTGCTTAGCATATTCATAGCATCATGCGGAAATAAATTGCCTTATGAATCCAAGTCACAAGCTTCACAGCTTGAGTCTTCGCAGCAATTAAAAAAATTCTCCTCTGCAGAAGAGATTGAAACTTACCTTAAGCAGGGTGCTGTAGAATCAGGAACAAAGCAGTATTATGGCGGAAATGGAGGAATACGCACAATGATGGCTACAGATTCAGCTCCGTCTATGGCAAAATCAAGCGCAGAGTCATCTGTATCATCAGGAGGTTCGTCAAGTGATTACTCATCAACAAACGTGCAGGTTGCAGGAGTTGATGAAGCAGATTTTGTAAAAAATGACGGCAAATACATCTATGTGATAACACAAAACAAGCTGGTAATCACAGACGCTTACCCTGCAGAAAATGCAAAGATTGTTTCAGAAACAAAACTGGAAAGCAACCCAAGAAACATGCTTGTTAATAAAGACAGGTTAATCATATTTTCTGATGATAATGACGAAAGCCTCAAAATATACCAGTATGATTTTGTCCCAAGGCCGAGCTATGAGCCGACAACGCATGTTTATGTCTATGATATAAGCGACAGGAAAAACCCGAAGCTTGCAAAGGACTATGAGATAGACGGATATTATTATGAATCAAGGATGATAGGGGACTATGTTTACTTTATTTCAACAAAGAATGTTTATTACGGCGGGCCAATAATACTGCCGATGATAAGAGAATCATCAAAGATTGTTGCAAGGCCGGATGTTTATTACTTTGACAACCCTGAAGAAAACTACAACTTCAATACTGTTGCGTCATTCAATGTTTTTGACGACAATGCAAAAGTCAATGCAAAGACATTCATGATGGGATACACAGGAACTCTGTATGTTTCAGAAAAAAACATGTACATTGCTTACCAGAAAAACCCGCCTTACAGGTATTGGCAGATGCATGATGAAGACAGGTTCTATCAGGTAGTTGTTCCATTGCTGCCTTCTGATGTAAGAAGCAAGATAAACGGCGCAAAGAATGACGCTTCATTAAGCCCATCAGAAAAATGGGACAAAATTTCGTCTGCAATGGAAGATATGTACAATCAGATAGACGAAAGTGCAAAGCAGGATTTGATAGAAAAAATAGAGACTGGAGTTGAAGAATACGAAACAAGATTACAAGTTGAACAGAGAAAAACGATTATTCACAGAATAGGGATAGACAACGGAGCTATTGAATACGGCGCAAAGGGAGAAGTTCCAGGATATTTGCTTAACCAATTCTCAATGGATGAGAATGACGGCAATTTGAGAGTTGCAACAACATTTGAAATATGGGCCCAGAAGCCTGTGCTGTACAACAATGTTTTCGTGCTTAATGAAGGAATGGAAACAATCGGGAAGCTTGAAGCTATCGCGCCTGATGAAAGGATTTATTCAACAAGATTCATGGGAGACAGATTGTATATGGTCACATTCAAGAGAATTGACCCATTGTTTGTGATTGATTTATCAAATCCAACAAACCCTGAAGTGCTTGGTGAGTTAAAAATACCAGGATATTCTGATTATCTGCATCCTTATGATGAGACCCACATAATTGGAATTGGAAAGGAAACAGATTCAAACGAATGGGGTGGAATATCCACAAAAGGATTGAAGTTTGCGCTGTTTGATGTTTCAGATGTCAAGAATCCAAAACCAATTGACACTTATGTGATTGGAGAATCAGGAACAGAGTCAGAAGCGCTGCGTGACCACAAGGCATTTTTGTTTGACAAGGAAAAGAATCTGCTTGTTATACCGGTCAGCGAAGTCAAGGGTAAGCCAACATATGACAGCAGGCTTGGATATTACAGGCAAAAATTGTGGCAGGGCGCTTATGTCTTTACTTTGAATGAAAATGGATTTGAAGTAAGGGGAAAAATAACTCACAATGAAGGCGACGAGCAGCAGGACTGGTATTGGTACGGAAGCCCAAACTCTGTAAGGAGAAGCTTGTTTATGGACAACACGCTTTACACAGTCTCGCTTGGCAAGATAAAGGCAAACAACCTTGACGATGTTTCAGAAATAACAACAGTCAAATTGCCTTACGAGAAGCCGCAGGATTATCCTTACCCTGTGCCTTACATGGCAAAAGGCTCAGAAGGAGTTGCTGTAGCAAGCTCAGGAAGCGCTGTTGCAGTGGAATGATTACAATTCCACTATTATTTTTTTATTTTTAATATTGTTTAAAACTTTCTGTACAAACTCTTCTATCTTAACGTTAAATTTAACCTGATTATCCATTGTCCTTATTGCAACTGTTTCGGATGATTCTTCTTTTTCTCCAACAGTTATGATTAACGGAATCTTTTCAGCCTGCGCCTCGCGTACTTTGTATCCAATGCTTTCTGTCCTTGCATCAACTTCAACGCGCACATCATGCTCATCAAGAGCTTCTTTTATTTTGTTTGCATAGCTTTCAAACCTGTCAGCAACAGTCAATATTCTTACCTGCTCTGGCGCCAGCCACAATGGGAATTTTCCGGCATAATGCTCTATCAAAAACGCCATGAATCTTTCATGCGTAGATAATGGAGCGCGGTGAATCACATAAACTTCGTTGTTTTCAGTGTTGTCTTTGTCAGCATATTTCAATCCGAATCTTTTTTTTGCTGCAAAATCCAATTGGATGGTTGACATCGATTCTTCCCGTCCAGTAACTGCCCTGTATTGTATGTCTACTTTTGGACCATAGAATGCGGCTTCGTCCTTTGCCTCGACAAACTTTACATTGTTTTTCTTCAGGACATTTCTTAGAGCATCTTCTGTAAACTTCCAGTTTTCAGGCTCGTCAATGTATTTTTCCTTGTTTTCAGGATCGTGCAATGACAATCTAAAGTAATAATCTTCAAGACCGAAAACTTTGTAGTGGCTGACAACAAGATTTATTACGCCTTCAAACTCTTTTTCAATCTGCTCTTTTGTGCAGTAAATATGGGCGTCGTTCATTGTGAGCATTCTTACCCTTAACAAGCCTGCAAGCGTTCCAGACAATTCATATCTATGGCAAGTGCCGTATTCTGAAATTCTCAAAGGCAAGTCTCGATAGCTTCTTGGGATTGAGCCGTAAATAAGATGATGATGCGGGCAGTTCATTGCCTTCAGATAGTAATCGCCGTCGTCAAGCTTCATTTCAGGAAACATTGAATCCTTGTAGTAAGGCAGATGGCCGGATTTTATGAAAAGCTCTTTTTTTGCAAGCATCGGCGTTGAAACTCTTTGGTAGCCTGCTTTTTTTTCTGTTTTTATTGCAAAATTTTCTATTTCTCTTTTGATGATTTCTCCTTTTGGCAGCCAGATTGGCAATCCTTTTCCAACAAGCTCGTGCGACATAAATAATTTTAGTTCTCTTCCTATCTTTTTATGGTCTCTTTTTTCTGCTTCTTCCTGCTGCTTCAGATAATCATCCAATTCTTTTTTTGTTGGGAATGCAACTGCATAAATCCTTGTAAGCATTGTGTTTTTTTCAGAACCTTTCCAATAGGCGCCGGCAATATTAGTAAGCTTGAATGCGTCTGGCTTTACTTTTTTCATGCTAGGCAGATGCCCGCCTTTGCATAAATCAATATAATTACCTGATTTGTAAAATGTCAGTTTTTTCCCTTCGCCGGAAAATTCATCAATAAGTTCAAGCTTAAATTTATTATCATGGAATTCTTTTTTTGCGTCTGCTGTGCTGTGCTCGCTTCTCTCGAATTTGTCCCATGCCGGAAGAATTTCGCGCATCTTTGCCTCTATCTTAGGCAAATCATCCTCGGATATTTTGTGCATGAACTCAAAATCATAATAGAACCCGTTCTCTATAGGCGGCCCAATTGTTCTTTTTGTATCTGGAAAAAGTTCCATAACAGCTGCTGCAAGAAGATGCGCTATGCTATGGCGCAAACAATCCAAGCCTTCTTTATTTTTTAATGTGATAATCTGCAAACTAGAGTCTTCATTAATATTAGCGTCCATATCTTTCAATTCACCGTTAACCTTTGCTGCAACAGCATCCTCTGCAAGCCTTCTTCCTATCTTGAGCGCAATATCTGCAGGAGTTGCTCCCTTAGGATGCTCGTGCACGCTTCCGTCAGGCAAAGTTATCTTTATTGTTGACATAAGGCTGATTATTCACAGTCTATTTATATATTTTATTGAACTTTAACTATGCTTAATTGGAAATTCCGAAACCAGCGAAAATTAAAATATAATTTTCTGGGCTTCAGAACTTGCAGTTCCGAAACCTTTATAAATATTAATTTTAATGATACTATTAAATACACTAAAATCAATAAAAACATTAAATTTAATAATATGGACTCTAAATTCATAGGCAAGTCGAAGCTCACCAAATCCGGGCAGGTAACTCTGCCGAAAGAGGCAAGGCAAGACTTAAAAATAGACCAAAATTCTGAAATTTACTGGTATGAAATCAATGATGTCTTGGTGCTTGCTAAGGATATAGTGAATCCAAGCGATATTTTTGACTTAATCAACAGCAAGAAAAAAAAGAGGAATAAATAATGGTTGCACTTCCTTTCCAGAGGCCATTTGGGCTGTGGGCATTGGCTGCTGTAGCCGTTTTTCTGATACTTTATTTAAGGAGGCCGAAGCCGCAGGACAAGATAATCCCATCATTGATGTTTATCATGCAGGACAACAAGAAATCAAAGCAATTTTCATTTTTCCAGAAACTGCTGACAAATTTGCTTTTCCTAATGCAACTTTTAGCTATACTGGGGCTTGCGCTTGTTGCAGCTGCACCGTATGTAAAATTAAAATATGACACAACTCTTGAGAACACTGTAATAATACTGGACGTAAGCGCGTCCATGCAGGCAAAGGAAAAATCCGTATCACGTTTTGACAAGGCTCTTTCCGGCGCAAAAAGCGCTTTAAGCGGAAAAAACACAATAATACTTGCAGAAAATATCCCATTGATTGTGCTTGAAAACGAAAATACTGATGTTGCTATGGATGTTCTTTCAAAAGTAAAGCCGAAAGCCACGACAACAAACATAGGAGACTCATTGCTGCTTGCAAAAGACATACTAGGAGAAAAGCCGGGAAGGATTGTGGTATTCAGCGATTTTATATCGACAGAAGGGCCGGATGTCAGCGTTGTCAAGGCAATGCTTTCTTCAGAGGACAAGCTTGTGGATTTTGTTGACGTTTCCAACAACGCAAAGAATGTTGGAGTAATAAAACTTGAAGTCACAAAATACAACACAAAGGCCTATGTAAAAAACTTCAACAACGAGGCAAGGGAAACAACGATAAAACTGATGAAGGACAATAAAGTGCTTACGCAGACAAAAGTCACAATTGCGCCGCATTCTGTCGAGAACTTTATATTTGACACTCCGGCCGGAGTTTCAAAAGTTGAGCTTGAGCCGAAGGATGATTTTTTAGTCGATGACACGGCGTATATAGCAACTCCTCCAAAAATAAAAACATCTGTTCTGCTTATAACAAATGAAAAATCAAGCAATCTTGAATTTGCGCTTGCATCTGCAAAGGATGTTGAGCTCAATGTAGTAAATCCGCCTGTGCTCACAGTAAACACAAAGAAGGAAAAAATAGACCCGTATAAGCATGACCTGATAATAGTCTACAATATCAACAATGTCAACAAGAGAGATGGAATTGTTCCCGGAACATTTGACGATATATCGGATTATGTTGAAAAGGGAGGCAACCTTATACTTGCTGTGCAGGAAGATTCCAAGGAAATTGACACAAAAGGGCTTTCTCTGTTTGAAATCAAAAATAAAGTCAACAAGCCGACAAAGGTATGCGTTGAAACAATCAATCAGGTGACAAAATATTTTGAAAAAGAGAGATGCTTCACGACAGCAGCTTCATATTTCTCCGGCGAGGCAAAAAAAGGATCAATAACTTTTGCTTCTGCAGATGACAAGACGCCGCTGATAGTTTACGGCGAGAAAAATGGCGGAAGGGTTGCATATTACGGCATAATGGACCAAACAAGCGACTTTAAGACGCTTCCGTCTTATCCGATATTCTGGATAACAATGATAAACTTCATGGTCAAGACAGAGGACATAAAAGATTTTAATTTCAAGACAGGAAAAATTTTAACGATAGGCGAGCAGAAAGTTACAACGCCATCATCAACAGTCACAACATCAAAATTGATAATGGATGAAGCAGGAATTTACGAGTACGACGGAAAGAAGCACGCATCCAATCTTATAGATGAAAAAGAGTCTGACATTTCTTCTGCGTCAAAATCAGGGTCTAAAGACAGCGGAGAACTTTTGCTTGACAGGGAAAGCAAGCAGCATGATTTTAACCTTGAGCTTTCCATAATGCTCCTTGTATTTTTGCTGATGGTTACGGAATTCATTTATATCAAGAGGAGGGGCGACCTATGAGCTTTATAGTTCCGGATTATTCCAGCGTATACTGCATGTCAAAATACTGCGTAAGATATTCTTATGTTCTGGTTGCTATAGTCCCAATGCTGCTTTTCCTTTTTTGGTTTACAAGAAGGACTTTTGTAAAATTCCAGAACAAACTTGAGCTGGATAACTATCTTAAGTCAAAAAAAACAGACAGAAGGATAATATTATTTTTGAGAAGCATGGCAATTGCTTTTGTAATGATTGCGATAGCCTCTCCTTTTGTGCTAGAGAACAAAACAGTCCAGGGAGATCCAAGGCTGACAATTTTAGTTGATAATTCCAGCTCAATGGCGCTTTATAATTCAAACATCGCTTATGATTTATACAAAAAACTGGAAGGAGTAGTGCCTGTTCAGATAAGGACCATTGCAAACGGCGAGTCTTCTGCAATAGGCAACGGAATACTAAATAACATAGAAGGCGAAGACAATGTTATGGTGATAACAGACGGAGTAAATAATGAAGGGAAACTTCTTGGAGACATAATGCTGTTTGCTTCCAACATAAATTCCAGCGTAAGCACGCTCAAGATGGATGCTGTAAAAAATGATGTTGGCGTTTTTGTTGACGGACCTCCGGAATTAATCAAGGACACAGAAGGGGATTTTATTGTCAGGGTATCTGTAGTTGGAAAAAACATACCTTACACGCTGCAGGTTTATTATGATGATTCCAAATTAATAATGGAGCAAAAAGGGTCTTCTTCAGCAGTATTCCCATTTTCCAGAAAGTTTTCTGACGGAGAGTACCATAAGATTACTGCACAGCTTGTAGATATAGGCGGAGATGACTATTTCAAGAATAACAATGTGTATTACAAGAGCATTAAAATAGTTCCAAGGCCAAAATTGCTTTATGTAACTGAAGAAAATTCGCCGCTGGCAAGGGAGCTTGGAAAAATATACGCAGTTGATGTAAAAACTTCAATTCCAAATGACATTTCTGACTATATGGCTGTGATTGTGAATGATGTGCCGGGATCAAAAATAGCTCCTCAAGTAAATATGATGAGCGATTACGTTTCGGATGGAAACGGACTGATGTTTATAGGCGGGGAAAATTCATTTGACAGGGGAGGCTATAAGGGGACGATGCTTGAAACTTTGCTTCCTGTCAAGATGGGAGCAAGCGAAGAACAAAACAAAAGCGATGTAAATGTTGTGATTGTCATAGACATCTCAATCGGTACAGAAGAGTACATTGCAGTTGAGAAGGCGCTTGCATTAAGCGTGGTTGACAGCCTCAGCGACAAGAACAATGTAGGGGCTGTTGCATTCGGATATTCCCCGTGCAGAGCTTTTGACATAACAAGCGGAATAAAGCCGCTGAAAGAGGTAAAAACCGAGCTTAAGGATAAAATTTCACGGCTGAAGTTTGACGGCCAATCCTGCTTCGACATTGGATTGCAGGGAGGCTATCAGATGCTGAGCAAAACAGGAGGAAGCAAGAACATAATCTTTGTAAGCGACGGCAAGACAACATACAATCAATTAAGGCAGGATACTTTGAGTGTTGTCAGAAACATAAATGCGCTTGGCACTAAAGTTTTTGTTGTTGGGGTAGGCACTGATACAGATACAACTGCAGATGAAAATACTCTTTTCCTTGGAAACATTGCAGCGCTTGGAGAGGGAATTTTTTACAAGGCAGATGCGACAAACAAGCTTTCAGTCCAGTTTGGGGAGCAGGACGGAAAAGGAGAAGAATTTTACAACAGCCTCATCCCAATTGACACGACTCATTTCATAACGCTTGGGCTGGACAGCATGAGCGCTACTATCTCCGGCTATAATTATGTTGTTCCTAAGCCTGCTGCAAGAACGCTTGTAACGACGCAGAAAAACATACCGATACTTGTTGTATGGCGCTTTGGGCTTGGGAGGGTCGTGACGCTTTCAACAGATGATGGGTTAAAATGGTCAGGTGATTTATTGTCAAAAGAAAATTCAAAGCTTGTGACAAGGAGCATAAACTGGGCAATAGGGGATTTGGGAAGAAAAAAATCATATGATGTTACCATAAGAGACACTGTTGTTGGCAAGACTGCATCGGTAAATGTTATATCGAGGGAAATGCCGAAATCAGACGGGCTTTCATTTGCAAAAGTTGACACAAACTTTTATTCCGCTTCCTACAGCCAGAAAGAAACAGGATTCAAGGACATACTCGGCGCAACTTTTGCAGTCAATTACAATGATGAATATTCCAATCTGGGAATAAGCCCGGAATTCACAAACCTTGTCGAGAAAACAGGCGGAAAGATATTTGACCCCGAAGACACGAAAGGGATAATAGAATTCATACGCGCAAAATCGAAAAGAATAAAAATTGAATCAGCTGATTACAGATGGCCTTTTGCGATAATCGCAATGCTTTTGTTTTTAAGTGAGATAGCAATAAGAAAATACAGGGAAAATGTTCAAAGATAAAGTGGAACAAGTTCCACAAACATCTTCATAAAATCAGATGTAATTTGGAGGCATAAAATGACATTTATGAGACGGGATATTAATTTGGGATTGCTGCTTCTTATAGCAGCTGCGCTGCTGATGTTCAGCGGATTTACTGTTTATTATCAAACTACATTCAAGAATGTGACACAAAGCTATGAAACGCAGCTAAGGGAATTAGATGCAGTTTCAAAACAGCTTGAGACGAAAAAAACAGAGCTGAACCAGACAAGTGTCCAATTGCAGCTTAAAAAACAAAAAGAAGAGGACCTGAGCACTCAGTTTACTGACGTGAGAAGCGAAAGAGATGCGCTTGAAGCAGCAAAGAAAAAGCTTGAGGTTGAGCTTGCATCCACAAAAGCACAGCTCGACACAACGTCATCAAAATTATCAGATACCCAAGGACAATTATCGACGCAGGTGCAGCTCGTTTCGACGCTAAACAAGCAGATAGTCAGCCTTAAAGGAGATATTAATGATTTGGAAGACGAGATAGACTGCTGGGAAACCACCGGAGCAGCATGCTAAGACAATGAAACAATTTCCAAGCGTAATAAAAGAAGTGAACAGGACTCTTAACGAGATAATCCTTTTTGAGAATATAGTAAACACAACCCTTGTTTTCCTTGTGTTTTACCTTGTTTTATCACTTTTTGATTTTACTCCAATGTATGCGCTTGTTCCTGCTGTTGCATATCTTGGATTTTACACATATGTAAGCTTAAGCTCTTCAAAATCACACCTTGTTGAAAGCAAATACGAGCCTTTAAGGGAAAAATTGAGGACAGCTGCCGACAACATGAACCTTGACAATCCGATTGCAGAAGAGCTGAAATATGAAGTCACAAGCGAAATAAAAAATGTCAGCCTTTCAATGTTCATAAACCCAAGAAGCATTTCCTATAAAATATTTGCAGTCATGGTGCTTTCGTTCCTGATAATATTTGCATCAACTCTCAACTTAAAAGTTTTGGAGCTTGCAAAGCAAAAAATCCCGAGCATATTTGAGACAAAAAATCTTAAGGGCGTCGGAAACATGGTGGCAACGCAGCTGAACACAAGCAACGACATATACGGAAAGAACGATGTTGCGAGCCTTGGAGACAACGAGCTCAACATAAGGATAAAACCCATTGACTTCAAAGTGAATGTTAAAGAAGAAGGGGATTCAACCCAGCAAAAGTTTGAAACAACTTTCCCGCAGGAAATCGGAGTGAAGGAAACATCTGCTTACGAAGAAACAATTCCGCAGGAGCAGCAGGAGCTTGTGAAGAGCTATTTCAAGAAGATTGCAGAGAGCTAAAACAAAAAGTATTGTATAATAAATAGGCGAGCTGGTTAAGGTGCAAGAAAATCAATGATTTTCTGCACACAAAATCTTTGATTTTGTCGTGCCAGCGAGCTGTATAGTTTGTCCGAAGGACGGAAAAATAAAATTTTAAAAAACATCAATAAAAACCCATTAACGAATAGCATCAAACTAAAAACACATTAAACTTAAATAAACAATAAAAATTAACAACAAACAAAAAACAAATTTAAAATAATAATTCCCTAAAAACAATAAAAATCAAAACAATAAAAATCTAATCATAACAAATAAGAAAAATCAAATTAAACCAAAGAGGTGCATTATAAATGAAGAATTACAAGCAGGTTTTTGATGAATTGCAGAAGGAACTGGGCAAAGTTATAGTCGGGCAGGAGGACACTGTAGAGCAGATTCTCGTTGCCATATTGTGCGACGGAAACGCGCTTCTGGAAGGGTACCCGGGACTGGCGAAAACACTTACTGTAAAGACGCTTGCGCAGCTGATGGACTTGAAGTTCAGCAGAATTCAGAATACGCCTGATTTGATGCCATCTGATATAACCGGAACTTACATAATTGAAGAAGTTTCCGGAAAAAGGCAGTTTAAGTTCCAGCCGGGGCCAATATTTGCAAACATCGTGCTTGCAGACGAAATCAACAGGGCAACTCCAAAGACACAATCGGCGCTGCTTGAGGCAATGCAGGAGAAGCAGGTTACTGTCGGCAACAATACTTACAAGCTGGATCTTCCGTTTTTTGTTTTAGCGACACAAAACCCGATAGAGCAGGAAGGAACATATCCCTTGCCGGAAGCGCAGGCAGACAGATTCCTGCTGAAGATAAAAGTTGCGTACCCGACAGTTGAGCAGGAAATTGAGATAGTGGACAGGTATGCTGCCGAAATCAGGGAAAACAAGCTGAAAGTGATGCTGAACAAGAATCACCTGCTGACTTTGCAAGGATTAACGAGACAGGTTCCGATTGCGAATGACATAAAACAAAGAATAGTCAAGATAATTGCAGCCACAAGGTCAAACAAGGAGATATTCCAGTACGGCGCGTCGCCGAGAGCATCAATATCATTGACACTTGCCTCCAAGGCAAGGGCGCTTATACAGGGCAGAAACCACGTGAGCAATGATGATGTTAACCTACTTGCATATCCTGTGCTGAGGCACCGTGTCATCCTGAACTTCGAAGCAGAAAGAAAAGGAATGACTGTTGAAGATGCAATCAAGGCAGTGCTTGACAGGGTAAAATAAATTTATTTTTTATTTTTAATTTATTTATTCCAATAGATAGGCGAGCAATGCGGGCGAGCGTAACTTTTGTGAGGCGAAGCCGAACGGAAAAATAAAATTTCAATAAAAAATAACAAACGAAACTCATTAACGAATAACATTAACTCAAAAATTAATTTAAAATAAAAATCATTAAGAAAATAAATCAAAATAATCTCAAATAAAAAATAATTGAAACTAAAATGATAACAACATCCTTTCTCGACCAATTGACAAGATTCAACCTTGTTGTAAACAAAAGAGTAACCTCCAATCTGGTCGGATCAAAAAAGTCTCTTGCAGGCGGACATGGAATGACGTTTAAGGACTACAGAATCTATGCGCCGGGCGATGACATAAGGATGATAGACTGGAAGGTGTATGCGAGAACTGACAACCATTTCATCAAGGTGCAGGAAGAGGAGAAAAATCTTACAGTCCATATTCTCATAGACAAGAGCGCTTCAATGGACTTCGGCAAGCCAGTATCAAAATTTGATTATGCTTCTATGATTGGCGTCGGTTTCGGCTATCTTGCGATGCGCGACAACGAGAAATTCCAGTTTTCAACGTTTGCAGAAGACCTTAATGTGTTCCAGCCGAAAAGAGGGATGGGGCACCTTGCAGCAATGATACAGCACTTGAATTCAATAAAGCCGAAAGGAAGTTCGAAGCTGCTTGATACAATAAGGCAATATAAAAAAATAATAGGCACAAAGTCAATGCTAGTCATAGCGTCTGATTTTCTTGTGAACATTGAAGAATTGAGAGAAGCACTGTACATGCTGGGCAACCATGAAATCAAGATAGTGCAGGTTCTCGACAGGGCGGAAAAAAACCTTAGTTATGAGGGCGACTTTAAGCTGGTTGATTCGGAAACAAAAGGAATGCTCCGCACTTTTATAAGCCCGAGATTGAGGATGGAATACCAGCAGAAGCTCGATGACCACTGCGCCAAGATAGAAGACGTGTGCAGCAAGCTCGGGATATCCTACAATTTAGCGATAACTGATACTCCGATATTTGATACTTTTTATAAAATTCTTGGACGATGACAATTAACAATTTTATAAAAAGTCACGAACGAAGTGAGATTATTTTTTATAAGATATTAGGGAGATAGGAATAAATTTATTGTCTTCCGCCCAAATGTTTTCCTTTATGCTGGGGGCAGTTATATGGCTTGCCCATGTGAGTGGTATACATGAAGTCATATACTCCTTCTGATATAGTTCTGATTATCTCAGATCTTCTTGGAACCCATGAGGTATCTCTGCCTCCGGAATTTGGCTTTGTTTTATCTTCAATCATCACATTTATTGAGTAAGGGTGATTTTTTCCACTGGCGTCTTTCATCACAAGAACACCACTATCGGCTACTAACCCATATACTGTTCCGCTTTTGCTATACTGCCTTACTCCTGGGGGAATGCATGTTCTATCATAAAGCCTGTCTGTTTTAGGCAAGTTAAGGTAGTGCTTCATTTTATCAGAATGCGGCAAGTTATTGTTCCAAAGCTGATTATAAAATATGTTTAAATCGTGGCTTGAAGTTTTATTTCTGTATGTCCTTCCTCCTCGAGGAATCTTCTCAACAATTCTAGTTTCATTAAAAAATCCATAATTTTGCCTTATAATGCTGTTTACTCTGCTAGGGCCACCCAATAAATCTATAAAATAGTTTGTAGAATTGTTATTGCTTTTTTGTATCATAAGCTGCAAATGTTTGCTTGTTTTTTTATTTTCTCTTTGTCTTCCTGCTTTAACTTCATGATAAAAAGCAAGCATCACAAAATCTTTTATGGTTGAAGCTGCCATTCTAGAAACATCCTCATTTATACTAACAATTTTCTTTCCATGGTTTATATCATACACAGTAACACTTATTTCATCTGTGCTGGCAAGCCTGCCCCCTATTCTAAGGTTTTTTACATAAGAATCAATCCTAGACTCAAGCGGAGAGTCGACACCATTGCTAGCCATTTCTGCAGGCGATATACCAGTTTCTGGCTTAACAAATACACTGGCACCCAAAGCAGATAATCCCTTGACAAAATCTCTCCTGTTAATAGGATTGGAACTATCAGGAAGATGTTCCGCTACTCCGAGAATAGTTTCGATGCTTGACATTTTATTTCTGCCTAAGCTGAGCAGGGACTAGTTTTTTGTATAAATTTTCATGATTTGCATCTCCTTCATATTCGCTTGGCAATGCAAAAGAATTTTGCCCTATCCTTCTTTTTACTCCTACAGAAACTGCAGTTTGACAACTGTTGTAGCTGCCCTTTTTTTGGTTAAAAAAAGTACCAACCTCCTCAATCGGAACAAAGAATCCATTTTTTGATTTTTCGAGTATAACACTTTGAACTTCAAAATACAATCCTGGACTCATATCACTCAAAAGGTGCTGGCACTCACTCCCATGACCGCCATGATAAGGCTTTTTTCCTGTTAGCTTCCCATTCACAATTTTATAAACTTGGTTAGTTTTCAAATCTCTTTCTACTCTTCCATCCTCTAAATCATTCTCTATAAACAAAATCACACGGCCATTTTTTCCTTCTCTGTAACCTTCTCTGGATTTTACGCCTGCCCTCTGTCCTATCAATAAATTCTCCCCAGGCACTTTAGTAACCTGCCCTACATACTGACCACCTAAAGAAAACAAAAATGACCTAGGATCATTAGCGACTCTTGCAACCAAATAATCTCCAAAAGCAAGCTTGTAGAAGGGATAATTTTTTGAATCATAAGTTCTTTTTTGAACTTCCAATTCGTTTTTATCAATATCAAATCTTTCTGCAACTTGGCTTTTGACCAAAGAGTCTATATCGGGTGGATTTTGATTTACTGCCGATACACTAACTTCAACTGCAGGAACACTCGGTTGCGAAGCCTTTTCCGGCTCTTTGCATGCAAAACCCAGAGTGCTTGCTATCAATGCAAGAGACAATGTTTTATTGTTCATAATAAATGTTGCAGAATATCCCCTATTTAAACCTTTCTATTTTGTAATCACTAAGAAGTGATGATTAACTTCCAACCTTAAACCTGTATCTTGGGCTGTCTAAAAGCACTTTTTGAAGGCTATTAACTCTTTTTTCTATCTCTTCTTTCTTTGAATGCCCAAGCTCAGCAGCTTTTTCATAGCTCTTGATAGCTTTTGCAAAGTCTTTTTTCTTTTCAAAAGCAACTGCAAGGTTGTAGTAGCCTATCTTATTATTAGGATTGATACTTATGCCGACAAGCAGTATCTTGATTGCAGCATCGTAATTTCCGCCTTTTTCAAAGACTGCGCCGAGGTTGTTATATATAGTGTGTTTGTTTGGATTCAATTCCAACGCCTTGATGAGATTAGAGTATGCATCTTTTAGCTTTCCTTGTTTAAGGTAGCATGCGCCAAGGCCTTCTAAAGATGGAAAATTTTCTTTTATCTTTAATGACTCTTTATAGCTTTCAACTGCCTTGTCATGCTCTTTTTGCTTCTCATAAACAACACCAAGCTCGTAATGCGCCATATAATGCGACTGGTCGGATTTTATTGCCTTGCTTAATGCAGAAACAGCTTCATCAAAATTATTGTTTTCCTTGTAAAGCACGCCCAGCTCATAGTATGAATTTGCGTCCTTTGCCTTTTCAGCTTTCTTTTTGCAAAGCTCGAGATAAGACGCCATTTTCTTTTTTACAGCATCAGGATCAGAATTCCCATAGTGGTTTATCCCGATTCCTGCAGGAGCTATTTTTCCTTTTTTTGCTTCGATAGATGGATTCACAAGCTCATGAACCATGCCGCTGAATCTGTAATCTTTTTTGTTCCTGAACAATCTTGTTATCAAAGAGCCATACCATCCAAGATATGTTTTTCCTGTATTTTTGTGCTCTTCTGCTACAAAGCCTGCAACAGATGAACTGTCAGTATAGTTTTTCTGCACGAATGAGTAAGCATCATTTTCTTTATTTTCAACAAGCTTC
>Ga0209542_10011510_pt1 | contig 15682 bp, 18 predicted proteins | sample RifCSPhighO2_01_FD_184028 | JGI IMG/M metagenome (GOLD analysis project Ga0209542, IMG submission 184028) | Soil microbial communities from Rifle, Colorado - Rifle CSP2_plank highO2_0.1 (SPAdes) (version 2) | ecosystem: Environmental > Terrestrial > Deep subsurface > Rock core/Sediment ... | reverse complement strand
GAAACTAGCGTATTGGAACGCCCTGGAAGTGGGTAAGGGAAGCGCCTATCAAGAAGCGCTCCTTCGTGACATTCAAATCGGCAAACGCAAAGAAAACTTCAACCCTTTTGATATTTACCAATTCGTACCGGAAACCCACCGTGAAGCTTACCTTGAAATCAATGAATTATCCAAACACCCCTCTATACGTTATGACCAACTATTAACCAAAGCCCAACACCAAGTTTTATTATTCTCCGGAAACCTATCCTGGATGGAACTTGGGCCTAACATGATCCGCACCATCGAACACCTCGCCCAACGCAAGGTTCAAATAAAAATCCTCACCCGCGTCGACATCACTTCCCTAGAAAACACTGAAAAAGCCCTTGCGATGAACCAACGCGTCGGCTGGGATGCCATTCATATACGCCACCGCGAACAACCCCTTCGATCGCTTATTGTTGATGATCAATTTGCCACTCTCAAAGAAGTTCTTAACCCGCAATATATTCGTGAATTAAAAAAGAAGATGTACATTTTCTACAAGATCAAAGACCCTGAATGGGTGAACTGGCTACAAAAGGTGTTTTGGCACCTGTGGAATCAAAGCATTGATGCCGAGAAGAGATTGGAAGCATTGAAGACATTGCAGAAAGCGCAGGCTTAAACAATTTTTATAAAGCAAGCTTACTTATTCTACTTCATGATCACAAAAAAACTGCAAACACTCTTCCTCTTCTCCATCCCGCTTTTTATCGCTCATGGCTTGGAGGAATATTTTACTGGATTTTATCTAGTTGATCCTATCTTTAAATTTGCTTTAGGACCCCTTCTCACTCTACCTACTTCTCAAGCCACATTTCTGCTATTCCAACTCATGCTCTGGCTGCTGCTGATCATATCTTATATCATACTCAAACAAGGAAGAGCATTACTGATATTCATGACTTTCATTGGTTTGATTTTCATCTTTGAACTGCACCACCTTCTGGAAGCCATTTTTTCTATGAATTACTACCCTGGCACCTTAACCGCTTTATTATTCCCTATACTTGGATTTTTCTACTGGAAAGAACTGATCCAAAATTGGAAGAAAAGATAGATTCGTTTTTTCCGAAAACCTTCCGGAAAATCCAAGCGAAGATTTATTAAGGAGTAGATCTCTACTCTATTATGCCTAAACTTAAAGTACTTATAGAAGATGACGAATTAGACACTTCCTTCTTGGAGTCTGAAGAATATGCTCGTAAATCCAGAGAAGTCTTGAAAAAAACCTATGGAATGGTTAAAGGATGGAAGCGTACGGGGCAAGAAATTGCTGATTTATGCCGTAAAGGATCATGGTAACTGCCTATTTTTTTGACACTTCTGCTCTTACTGAACAAGTGAGACGGAATCCCCTCTATCAACCTTATGTTGGAGCCACCATTATAACAACTCAACTTAACCTTTTTGATGTTTATTATTGGTTAGTTAAAGACTTTGGATTAGACATTGCCAATCGCTTCTTAGAAAATTATTATCCCTTTACAAAGAACCTCAATCTGAAAACAATCCAAAAAGCAGCTCAAATTAAGCGATTGCACCCACAGTTTTCTAACACAAACTGCATTGGGTACGCTGTGGCTAACCAACTTAAAATTCCCTTCTTGACCGGAGACTCTGCCTTTCATGGCATGGATGGCATAGAATTTGTGAAATAGGTTTGTTCGAGAAAAAGATTTAAGAACTACCACACATCGCTCCTTCCCATGAAAGACTGTCCGAACTGGAAGAAAAGCCCTTACATGCAAGGCCGACCTATTATACCCGTACGATGGAAGAAAGGCAGCACGGCGAAAGACCTCATTGAAAACCTAGATGCGACGTGTTTCGAAGCTCGAAAGGTGGCAGCGGCAGCTAAATTGTTCAAACGCATGATCGAAGGCGGCGATACCATCTGGCTTGGTGTTGCTGGTGCCGGACCTGTCGGCGGTATGGGTGGCTATATTATTGATCTGATTGAAGCGGGCTTTGTTGATGTGATTTGCTCAACAGGCGCTCAAGTATATCATGATGCTCACTTTGCCTATGGCCTGCCTGTTGTGCAAGGCGCTGCGCAGTGTGACGATAATGCCTTAGATGCAGATGGAACCACTCGCATCTATGACATCAACATTCGCTTGGATGAAACCTTGATGGCACAGGACGAACTCTTCCAACAATTCGCCAGAACGCTTACACCCAAAAAACGCAGTACCGCAGATTACAACTATGAATGGGGAGAGTACCTCCTCAAACATGCACCTCATCCTGAACGCAGCTGGGTAGCTGCTGCCGCTAAACATGGCGTGCCCCTTTTCATGGACTCTGAAGCGAACCACAGCATCGGCATGAACAATGCTGACTTGTTCTGCGACGGCCTTGAAATAGACCCCATTCCCAGTTTAGGCTTATTGGAAGGCAGCGCCATCCTTTATTGCAATCCTCAACTTGGCTTCTTTGAATGGGGCGGAGGAGGACCTAAGAATTGGATTCAAACTTTATCACCTGTTTTGAGTCAGATTGCTGGAATCGAATTCGAAGGAGCTGACCGAGGCATTCAAATCACAACGGCCAATGAACGCGACGGCGGCTTAAGCGGGTGTACGTTCAGTGAAGCCGTTACCTGGGGCAAATACAAAGATGCCACCCAAGGACTGGTTCAAGTCTGGGGAGAATACAGCATCATTGCTCCGCTTCTTGTGGGTTATGTATTGGAAGAGTGCAAACCCCGCCCACAACGAAGGATTATGGACCACAAAACTGAATACTACCAAAAATTCTTAGCTGCACGCAAAGAAGCCAAAAGGAAAAAATGAAGCCAAAAACACCCCATTTTACTTTCTTAGATAATACAGAGAATCATCCATTTGAGAAGGCAGATGTGTGCTGCCTGGGCGTTGCCATGGACTTAACGGCGAGTTATACCCAAGGCACCTGGTACGGCCCTGAAGCAGCGATCGATGCCTCCCACCAGATCGAGTATGAAGTACCTCTTTTTCACATCCCTATGACGGAACGACTGTTGATTCATAACTTTGGCATCTTAGAATATCCGAAGCCCAGTCCTTCCATTGCTGGAAAGAAATTATCCAACATCATGGGAGGCATGGTAGCGGATGTGAAAGGACTCAGCAAGAAAGCGTTTGAAAACAGCAAACTGTTGATGACCTTTGGCGGCGACCATAGCATACCCAATGGCATCTTTGAAGAAATGACTGAACGCTATGGTAGTGGAAATGTGACGGTGTTCCACATCGATGCCCACCTCGACTTAAGACTGGCTTATGAAGACCAGAAATACAGCCATGCATCGATCTTACGCAATGTGCGCGAATTGGGCTTTCCAGCCATCCAAGTCGGCATCCGAGACCACATCAGTGAAGAAGAAGCGAATTATTTAGAGCGAAAGAAATTGGGGGAATGGATTTATTGGTGCCCAACGATGCCTGATGCGTTTTACAAAGACCAATCCGCCACGCTGCAAAAACATCCCTTCCTGAAAAATCTGATCCCGCGAGGCAACCTAACAAATGAACAGATTCAAAAAATTTGTAGTCAGATCAAGACCAAATATGCTTATATTACGATTGACTGCGACGGGATCGACGCGACTGAGATTCCCGGGACTGGAACGCCATTGCCCCATGGACTTACTTTGCGTACGGTAGAAGAGAGCCTTTACGCCCTGATCCAGCACTGCAAGAAAAACGATGTTCAACTACTGGGATTTGATATTAATGAAATCAGCCCTTTGATGCGCAAAGAAAGTAAACATTACAAGAGTCAAAACACTGTAACTGCGATGACGGAGATGAAAGCGGCATTACTGGCGTACAAAATACTGTTCTGGCAGTTCATGGAACGTTTTGGCTAAATTTTCTTCTGCTCGTCATAGAAATCCTGCACCATACCCAAGTCTGAAGATTCTTCTGGAGCGCGATCGGTACGGAGGCGAATGAACCTTGGAAAACGAAGGGCGTAGCCAGACGAGTATGTCGGGCTTTTCTGAATTTCTTCAAATCTGACCTCAATTACAACTTGCGGCTTTACTACCACTTCCTTACCTTTCTCTGAAACAACCAAAGGCTGCAAGAGATCAGTTAGCTCCTTGAAACTCACCCCTTCTTCCTCTTTTTCCTTAATCCCTGTCGCTACTTTACCCACTTCCAAAAAATTACCGTCTTCATCCATGCAAGCCAGTGTGAAACTGGTGAGCCAACCGCTGCGCTTGCCTTCCCCCCACTCTGCTTTTACGATGACGAAGTCTAGGCTTTCCATGATGCTCTTCCACTTCACCATGTATCCCACCCTAGAGCCCGGCTTGTAAATGCCCTGCAAGTTTTTCATCATTACGCCTTCGTTTCCTTTTTCTACTGATTCCTTGAAAAAAACTTCCGCTTCCCTAGCACTGTCCGTAACTAATTGGCGCGCCCAAACCACCTCCTTTTCTTTTTGTTTTACAATTTTCTCAATCAATCTTCTTCGGTCTGTGAATGATTTTGCCAATAAAGATTCTCCCTCAAACACCAAGATATCGAACACATTCAACTCAACCGGCATCTTCTTTGCCAGCTCTTCAATATCGTATTTTCGCTTGATGCGTTGACTGATGTTCTGAAATGATAGATACTTACCTGTTTTGCTGTCAAATGAAACCGCTTCGCAATCCAACAAAAAATTATCCCCCGAAACATGACTTTCTACTGCCTTAACCACTTCAGGGAACTGCTTCGTGATGTTTTCTAAGCGGCGAGTGAACAAAAAAATCTTACCCTTAGACTTATGGACCTGCACTCGGATCCCGTCATATTTGTATTCCAATGCCGCTGGTTTTCCCACCACTTCAAACCCCTCATCCGCATCGGACACTTTCTGCGCTAACATCACCTTGATTGGCTGCGTCAAGATAACTCCGATCTCTTCCAAAGCCTTTACCCCGCGCACGGCAACCTCAGCAACCATAGCAAAGTCATTCAATTTGTCATACGCCGACTGAACGAGATCTACTAACTTATTATAGGCTTCACGGTCCTCCACTTCAATTGATTGAGACTCACCATTGTACCTTATTTTTGGAGCCAGATACGCCCAGACAATTGCATCCCGCAGCACTCCGGCACCAATTCCTATACGCAAGTCCTCCAATACTGTACGGATGACATAGCGAGCTTCCAATACTGAAGCATTTGATAACAGCTCTGCAATTAATTTCAATTTCTGGTCTACACTGCCTACACCCTCTGTCTTGGAGAGTTTTTGAAGATTTGAAAAAACCTTATCCACTGTTAAAGAGGTCGAGGCGAGCGTGGATTGAGACTTGTTCTTTAACAAAGCAGTAGCGACCAATCCCAAATCACCTAACTCTGCCCATTTTTTCTCTACAGACTCTGCTGAAAGACCTGCTGCGATGCTAATCGCCTTGATCACCAACTTGCTTGCAACGCCCAATTGCGTCTCATCCCAAGCCGGAAAGACACGGCCCTGCAAAAGCAAGATGATCTGATCTACTTTGTCTTTTGGAATGGACTTTAGAAACTCTGAGACGATGAAGGTTTTCTCTAAGCGTTTACTTGTTTTTTCTAACTGCTCATAGACTTTTGCTAATTCTAGGTAATCCATCTCAATGGAAAGGAAGAAAGGATGTATTTAAAGCTTAGCTCAATGCCCGCCAAACAAACTCTGTGCTGCGGCAATAAACAATATGCCGATGATCAAGAACGTAAACTGAATGGCCGAGCGGCGGAGGTCTTGCTCCTTATTCAATTCCGGGATTAGGTCGGTTGCGGCAATGTACAAGAAGTTACCTGCTGCGAATGGAATTAGAAAAGAGGTGAAACCTTCTATGACACTGGATAGATAATATGCGCCTAATGCCCCTAATATACAGGTCAATTGTGCGAGGAAATTATAGAGTAATGCTTTCTTTGGCTTAAACCCTCCATATACAAGTATGACAAAATCCCCCAATTCCTGCGGAATCTCGTGCAAAAGAATCGCTAAGGTCGCCACGACCCCTAACGGAACACTTACCAAGAAGCTTGTTGCTATGATTGCACCATCCAAGATATTATGCATTGCATCTCCAAACAGAATTAGATATGAGAATGCATGCGTGTGCTTCTCTTTCTTATCCCCATGGCAATGATGCCAATTCAAAAACCGTTCCAAGACAAAGAAAGCCATGAACCCTATTAAAGCATAAGTCAAGAATGATCCTCCCTGCTTTGCTGCCTCCGGAAGCAAGTCTAAAAAAGCTGCACCGAGTAAAGCACCTGTCGCAAAGCCCACCAACCCGTACATGACTTTATCAAGCCACTTGTGCTTAAACACCAACGTGAAAGCGCCCACTAACGAAATCAAACTATCTAAGATCACAGCGCCCAGAATCCAACCTAGAACCATATCTACTTAAGGAAAAGAGAGGGTATAAAAAGATTTCTTTATTGAAGCTTCCCCAACTTAATAAAGTATATAAACCCGTCGAGGTTCAAGAGGAGTGGAGGAAACATGGTGGCTTTTAACCCTACGGATTTTTTCTTAAACCCGCCTGGACTCTACGCTTTACTCAGCTTAATCCCCTTGATTCTCCTTTATTTAGTAAAACCCAAACCCCAAGAGAAGAAAATCCCCAGCCTCATGTTCTTCCTCAAAGACATCGGCCGTGAAAATTCACTGGCCTTTTTCCGACGCCTGTATCAAGACTGGCTCTTCCTCCTTCAACTGCTTGTACTCATCCTGCTCAGTGCCGCCATTGCCAAACCCTACATCCAAGTCTCTGAAAAATTACTTGCTGACAACAGTGTTATCGTTCTGGACGCCAGCGCCAGCATGCAAACCAAGTACGAGTCTGGAACCCGATTTGAAGAAGCCGTCAATCAAGCCAAGAAAAACCTCGGCAGCAAAAATACCTTAATCGTTGTCAAGGGTACCCCTGAAGTGGTCTATCAGAACGAAGAATCTGGAACCGTACGCAAATACCTCAATGAACTAAAACCAGGCGAAACCACCACCAGCCTTTACACCGCACTCCTCACAGCAACAGACTACATCAAAGGCGATAACACCCAAGTCATTGTCCTTAGCGACTTCATTGATACGGATGTTGACGCTGACCTTAACACTGCCAAACGAGCCCTCCAAAGCAAAGGAGCTATCGTAGAATTCATCCCCATCACTGGGCCTGCCCGAAACATCGCCATCATCGATGCTGAAGTAGGAGAAAGCAAAACAGTTATCCGCGTCAAAAACTACAACGACCAATCGGAAACGGTTACACTCAACATCAACGACCTTCACGAATCCCTCACCATTCCGGCTAACGGCATTGAAATCTTCACCTTCACCACCCCCAGCAGCATCAGTAAACTCACTATGGATGCGGACGACGACTTCGCAGTAGACAACAACTTCTACATATCTGCGCCCAGCAATCGAACCTTACGTGTGCTCTTCATCACCAACCAAGAAGACAAGCTTACCCAACGAAACATGTACATTGCCTTTGATGTCATTGGAAAAACAACCAGCTACAAAATGAAAATCGAAACCTTAGTACCTCCGAAGGCCCACGGCATCAATCAGGACATCATTATCATCGATCATGTAGATAAAGCCTTGCTATTGCCTGGAACCATCAAAAGCATTAAAGAGCGCGTCGAGAATGGAGGCACTCTTATCATTGCCCCCCAAGACGACCTAGGAGGAATTGACTTCCAAGGTATGCTTCCCATCACCATCAAAACCAAAGACACGGTCGGAAGTGACGTGGAAAATGTGCTTTGCCCCACCACCCAAAAAGGCAACAGTGAAAGCGAAAAATGCCTCACCAAAGACATCCAATTCGGACATGCCAATGAGTACTTAGCCTCTGAGCCCTTAGAAAGCACAACCGTCATCGCCAAAAGCAAAAAAGACGGCGGCCCTCTCATCGTCTATAAAAAACAAGGTGTAGGCCATGTCCTGTATTACGGCCTTATCGATGAAAAAAGCAGCTTCCGCACGAATATTTATTACCCCATCTTCTGGAAACGCATCTTTGATTTGATTACGGCGACGCAAGACGTGCACGACCTCAACAAGAAAACAGGCAGCAGCCTAAGCCTAGGCAAAAACGAAGCGGTCAAGGCTCCCGATGGAAGAATCATCCGAGAACTCCTCCGATTCGAAAACACCGGCACTTACTCCCTCAAAGACAAAGTCATTGCCGTCAACCTACTCAGTGAAGCTGAAAGCGACGTGAGCGGAAAATTCACTCAACAAGACGAACAAGCCCAAGAAACAGAAACCCATGAACGAAAAGTCAACAAAGAAATCACCGAATACGTCGTTTATGCTCTGATAGGCTTACTCTTCCTAGAGCTTTTCTTCATCAAATTCCGAGGTGACCTCTAGAATGGTCCAATTTCTTAACCCTGATTTACTGCTCTTAATTTTACCCATTCTTGCCCTACTCGCCATTCTCATCCGCACTGATTTTGTCAAAAATGAAGATGAATTTCGAGACGTCTTTCGAAGAAGACGCTACCGACTCGGCATTTTTATTACTCGAACCCTGATCTTTGCTTGCCTGGTCATCGTGCTAGCAACCCCTTTTGAAGAAAGACTCAAAGACACTCCAGGAGACCCAAAAATCACTGTGCTCATTGATAACAGCACCAGCATGGAACTCTTTGAAACGGGATTTACCGACCAACTTGTTTCTGACCTCAAAAAAGAGATTCCCATCACCGTACGCTACATCACCAGCAAAGAACGATCCGACATTGGAGAAGGGATACTTGCAAACTTGGAACGAAACAAAAACCTACTTTTGATCAGCGATGGAAACAACAACTATGGCAGTACACTGGGCACCGTAAGCCTATTTGCCAGCAACCTTAACAGCACCATCAGCATGATCGAACTTGAAGCTAAGAAAAGCGATGCCTCTGTTTACATCACTGGACCTGGCAAAGTTACTGCCGAAATCAACAATACCTACATGGTCCACATCAACAAAGTAAATACGGAAGCCATCCACATCACCCTCAAGATAGACGACCAAACTGTCCTAGATACGGAAACCACTCAAGATCTGATTACACTCGACCAGATCTTCCCCCAAGGCTACCACAAAATCGAAGCCCAAATCACAGCACCCAATGACCATTTCAACCAAAACAATGTCTTCTACAAAGTTACCCATGCCGTTGAAAAACCCAAAATCCTTTACCTCACTGAAAAAGATGACCCCTTAAAAATCATCCTTAACAAGTTATATGACGTGACCCAAGCCACCAGCCCACCCAATGACTTAAAACCCTTCTACGCAGTGATCATCAACGATATGCCTGCTGAGCGATTCCAACAAATGGACTCACTCAACGACTACCTCATCAACGGCAATGGCATGCTGGTGATTGGCGGATTTAACTCTTATGACAAAGGCAACTACAAAGACAGCCTTCTAGAGACTTATTTACCCGTGCGCGTCGGAGCGGCAGAAAAGAAAAAAGGAGAAGACATCATCATCATCGCTATCGACATCAGCAAAGGCGGAGGCCTGTGCCGAGAGATTGTAGACCGAAAAACAAAAACCAAGACGAAAGTATGTGACAGTATTGCACCCATCGATGTGATTAAGGCAGAAGCCATCGAAGTCCTTAGCCAACTCGAAGACACCAACAAAGTCGGCGTGGTCGCGTTCGATGTCAACGCTTATGATGTAGGCAATGGAGTCGATCATTTGTATAACACAAGAAACATGCTTGTTGAAAAAATTAGAAAAATCATTGCCGGTGGAAACACCCTTGTGAGTGTTGGATTGCGCGGCGCCAGCAAAATGCTCCAAAACACGGCCGGCACCAAGAACATCGTCCTCATAACGGACGGAGGCACTTACCCCGGCGACCAACAAAGCTCCGTGGATATTGGAGCTGAACTCAACCGAAAAGGAGTCAAAGTCATCACCATCGGCATCGGCCGAAGCGTACAAGAAGACTTCCTCAAAGACCTAGCCAGCGCTGGTGGAGGCTTCTACATCCCCATCCGAGATAAACAACGACTTAAAATCCTCTTCGGCGAACCTACCAAGAAGAATCAAGGCGAGACGTTCGGACTGTTTGTGATTGACTCTAGCCATTTTATCACCAAAGACCTGGACTTGAACGCCGTGCTGAGTGGCTTCAACCAAGTCATCCCAAAATCCAGCTCCAATATGTTGATTACGACGGACTCTGGAGAACCTGCCCTTATTGAATGGCACTATGGCTTGGGAAAAGTCATTACCCTTCCGGTCTTTGCCGGAGACAACCTTGGCGAACTGCTGAATGAACGCAACAGCAAATTGATTTCAAGGACGATTAATTATCTCATTGGCGACCCCGAACGAAAGAAACCCTACTTTGTCACGATTGATGATACTCGGGTAAACACCCTTAGCGACATTTTTGTGAAAACCGACAAGATCCCTGTCGTTAAAGGACTTGAATTCCTCAAACTTGACCAAAACACCTACAATGCCAAGTTTACGCCGACCCAGATCGGCTTCCAAAACATGCTTGAAACAACGTTTGCAGTGGATCCCCCCAGGGAATACCAAGAAATCGGGATGAACAAAGACCTACCCTTGATCGTGCAAAGCACCAACGGTCAAACGTTTAAATCGAGTGATACGAAAGCCATCATCGAGTTTGTCAAAAGCGTGAGTAAAAAGACGGTACTAGAAAAAGAAACCTTTATAGCACCCTTCCTCTTCGCAACGCTCATCTTGTTCCTGATTGAAGTGATGTTGAGGAGATTGTTGGAACAGAAATTGACCTAAGTGAAAATTATGGCTTACCTAACCCCCCCTACCGGATACCTCATCCTTGTAGTCTACGGCCTTTTTATGATACTCATAACTTATTTCTTTGCCCGATGGAAGAGATATCGATCCATACAAGGGTTTTTGGTGGCGGAGAGAAATGTGAAATGGTGGCTCGGCGCAACGAGCATTGCTGCATCATGGATTGTGGGAGCTTCCTTGTTCATTATAGCGATTACTACTCTTTCCTGCCTATTGATGCCTCGAAAAACCCCTTGGAAAGCCCTCAATAAAGACAATCTTTAAATATAACTTATAACTTATAGTTTATATGACCACAACCATTGCCGTCCAGGAAGGAACCCTCCAGCTCCTTAAATCTGTAAAGGAAGAAAACCATGCTGAGAGCTTTGATGAAGTCATCCGACAGCTTGTCTGGCAAAGTAAAAAATCCCGCCCCTCCTTGCGAGGAATAGCCAAACATACCCCTGAATTTGTGAGGGAAGAAATTGACCGTTTTGTTTGACTCTTGGGCATGGATCGAGTTCTTTCGCGACGGAAAAAAAGCGGACGAAGTAGAAGAATACATCAAAAAACCCCTTGCAATCTATATTAGTGCCGTTACTGTGGCCGAAGTGCTTCGATACCTTCTTTCCTATGAAACCAAAGCGGCCGCAGAAAAAAGCGTAAAATTCATGATTCACCGATCCGTAGTCTTGCATGTGGATACAGAAGTAGCCTGGCTCGCCGCTGCGCTCAAACACCAGCATAAGTGGGGCCTGGGAGACGCCCTGATCTACGCCACCGCCCAGTTGAATAAACTACACATTGTCACGGGAGACAGCGATTTTAAAGGAAAGCCGAACGTGATTTACTTGGGGATATAGATGGTTTTGAATAACCTATTCCATTTGTTCAAAACCCTAATAAAGATTACTTTGAATAATCATTGAAAATAGATATTATTCAAAGTCCTCTATAAACCAAAATAGCATTCTTTTTATAATTGACTCATCCCTTTCAATCCATCATGAAAAAGAACCTCAAACTGCTGTCTTCTTTCCTCTTTTTCTGGGCATTCCTCCTCCTTTTCAAATTTGGCGCTGGCCTGCATTACACCCTTTTATCCCCACTTGGCGAACGATTGCTACCATTATGGGTTGTTGGCGCACTTATCAGTCTAGGCTCCCTCATACAACTTATCCTAGACATCCCCGCCGGAATTGTACTGGATCGATGGGGCTATAAAAAAATCCTGACCCTTGGAACCCTGGTCTTTGTCCTTGCTGGAATTGCACTCTTCTTTCAATTTAGCTCGTTCTATTACATCCTTAGCATCTTCCTTGCTACCATTGGATGGCTTTTCTTCGGACCGGGTGGCAACGCCTATGCCTTATCCCACGCCACTAAGAAAACGGCAGGCACGTTTATGGCTTACCGAGATATATTCTCCTCTGCTGGAATTGTTCTTGCCTGCCTTTTACTTGCATTCATCATACAGCAATCCCATCGTGTCATCGGTCTTGCCATTGCCAGCACCCTCTTTCTTGCCTACCTTTGCATCTGCCTTAGCCCGAAAGACCTTAAAAAAGTAAAACATTCCCATCATCCTCATGAAAGAACCCATAAACAAAGAGCCTATACGTTTAGAAACTTTTTCCTGGCACTTAAACGATTGAACCCTGCCAGCACCCTGCTTATTTTTTTGGAATTTACCGGAGCTATCTTCTATGGTATTGTATGGTTTGTCGTGCCGCTCATCATCGCAAACATCCCTAAGAATGCAAAATTTCTTGGGCTGGGCCTTAGCATGTTCGATCTTGCCGTGGTTGTCATCGGATCTATTCTTTGTGCCGTCATTGACCGGTTCGACAAAAAAATCATGGTATTCGCTGGACTGCTTTTATTCTCTATTGCAGGGCTGCTCCTTGGATTTAGCTTCGGACTGCCCTTCATCCTCTTTGCCTTCATCGCCACCACAGGTGATGAAATGGCCAGCCTACCCCTCTGGGCCTGGCTCCATCACCTGGACAAAAATCACAACCGAGATGGATTGATCTCCGGCCTGATCAATCTTGCCGAAGATCTCGGATGGGCCATCGGTCCCTTAATCGCCAGCCTTTTGTACGCTTTTGCTGGAGCTCAGCTTACCATTGCCCTTGGCGCCATTCCCCTGCTGATCCTGCTCCTGGTTTATGAATTCGGTGTACGGAAACATCTTGTACATACCCCTTTTCTGGAAGTCCCACGAAAACCGCATAAATACCGGCATAAAAGCTGAAACACGAAACGCCGATACGAAGCGAAAACATTTAAAAGTACCCCCTACTTATTTACCCTTTATGTTCGAAAGCTTCATGTACAAGAAACTCAACATCTTCCTACTGCTGCTTATGTGCGTTGTGGTCATAGCCCTTGCTGGAACGAGCATCTTCTTCCAAGACAGCTTCCGATCACTGAATAACCAATACCAAGACACCAGCAAAAATTACACTACCGCCTCCCAGAGCCTACAACGCTGCCAAAACACCCTCAATGAAAAAGCCGAGAAATTGAACAGCACTTCGCTCGACATACGAAAATACGATGAATTGTACACCCAAAAAACAGGAGAACTCGACACGACCAAAAACAAGCTATTGGAAACAGACGCCCACCTCAAAGAAGAACAAAACCTACGACAAAAAGCCGAACAAAACTACCAACAAGCCCTTATCGTCCAATCCCAACAAAAACAACAAATCTCCCAACTCTCTACAGACATTAACGGTTACAAAGCCCAAATTGACCAGTTGAAGCTGCAACTCAGCAGCTGCCAAGCTGGGAACTGATTCTCTTAATATAGATTTCAAATCCGATATGCATATATAGTTCCTTTCCCTCTATCTAGTAAAGCCCCTATCCCATGAAAACCGTCCGCAGCTTATTCCGAGAAGTCAAAATCGAGATCTACAAAGTCTGCTTTCTATACAGCTTTTTGAATGCTGCCATCGCTTTCCTTGTGCTCCAACTCATCCTGAGTTTTTTCCAAGTGGGCATTATCTTCCCCATTATCATCTCCATCCTAACCTTCATTGCCAGCATGATCCATTATGTGGACAAAATCGGATTTAAACACATCGAAGAAGGCAACCCTCAAATCAAAGAAATGCTACGGACGGCGAACGACAATGTCGATCAAAGCAGCAACATCCTAGTACAAGCCCTGTTTTTGGAATTGGCTCAAAAGATGCGAACGGTAAGCACAGGACCCTTACTTCAAAGTAATCGATTATTTACACGCATTATCATTATCAGCATCCTTACTTTTTTGATTGTGTTTATCAGCAGCATGGGTGTATTCCTGGATTTTTCCAATCTACCTTTTGGACAAACGCTGTTTAACACGCAGAGTCAGAGTGCCTATACTCCTAAATTTAAACCCGAGCTGCCGAAGGAATGTCCACTTGGAAGTCAAGACCCTAATTGTTATAAGTTCTGTCCACCTGAAAGCCAAGACCCTGAGTGCATATTGGAACTGGGAGATGACTCTGTAGCCAAACTCAGCAACGAACAAATCAACCTAGAGTTAACTCCTGAAATGAAAGAAATGGACTTCAACAAAGAGAAAGACTTAGAAGACAAACAATTCAGCCGAAACAGCTACCCTATTGAAGTAAGTGCCCAAAGCGCCGAAACCCTAGACCATGACATTCCAAAAGAATCCGAACTGGCCAAGGCGTATAGCTTGCAAGTGAGAGGAAGCTAAAACAGATAACCGGAAACTTTCCGGATTTATCGACGGAAGATTTATTAAGAAGTTCATCTTTTCAGTCGTATGCCTAAATCTAAACCATTCATGGAAAATGACGAATTCGACACCTCTTTTCTGCAGTCTGAAGAATACGCCCGCAAAAGTCGACAGGTCCTAAAGAAAACGTATGGAATGGTTAAAGGATGGAAACGAAGTAGCCAAGAAATGGTCGATTTCTTCCGAAAATAAGATGACTGCTTATTTCTTTGATACAACCGCCCTTCTTGAACAAGTTAGAAGAAACCCTACTTATGAACCTTACATAGGAGCCACTATTATAACCACTAAACTCAACCTTTTCGAAGTTTATTATTGGCTGCAGAAGGATCATGGAATTGACATCGCTAAGCGTTTCCTACAAAGCTATTATCCTTTCTCCAAAAACATCCACTTAACAACCATTCAAAAAGCAGCCGAAATCAAACAGTCCCATCCTAAACTGTCGAATACTAATTGTATCGGCTATGCCTTCGCCATTCAACTTAAGATCCCTTTTCTCACCAGCGATAAAACTTGCCGTTCCCTTACCAATGTTGAATATATTGCTCTTTAACTGACAGAGCGAAGACTCTAAAACCTCAACCCTATTCTTCTCTAAACATCGTCTTTTGTAGCGTCCGTTGTGATTTCTTCCCCCTTCTTTATATCTCTTATCGTTACGTCCGATCGGTCCTTAAGATTGGGATGCGTGTTTGGATTTGAGGAATGATTCACATACCGCTCCGGCGATGAATAAAGATAGATTACTCCCCAATGAGTATGGGTGAAATTCTTCTCCATAGATGGAAGGGCTTCAAATTCTTCTTTTGTTAGGGACTTAAGGTGGTATTTTATTATGATTTCACCCTTTTTGAAATCTTTATTCGCAAAGACTCCTTTGCCGAACAGGTTGCCTTTTTTTACCGTAACGTCGTTCATACTACTAGGATTTGGGTAAAGTACTATAAATTTTTGTTGCTTCCACCCAATCAGCATTTTGCGGATTTCTTGGATTTTTGTACGTGGAAAGCTTAGAGGAGGGCTCTAAGCTCTAGGAATGGGTTTTTGTTTTGTTGTTTCCATGTTGTTATTAGGCTCATCATTGTTTCGTTTGCTGTTGT
>Ga0209542_10011509_pt1 | contig 15682 bp, 18 predicted proteins | sample RifCSPhighO2_01_FD_184028 | JGI IMG/M metagenome (GOLD analysis project Ga0209542, IMG submission 184028) | Soil microbial communities from Rifle, Colorado - Rifle CSP2_plank highO2_0.1 (SPAdes) (version 2) | ecosystem: Environmental > Terrestrial > Deep subsurface > Rock core/Sediment ... | reverse complement strand
TGCAAGCCGAAACTTGACACCTTCTGCGGGTACCTCAGGAGCCTTATGAGCCATTCGGGGTCCTCTAAAGGACCTCGCCGAGCACTCCTGACTGCTCTACCCCGCTATAATCTCATCTCGTTTCCTTTCGTTTATAAACCTTTTGCACTCCCCCTCGACAAAACCCCTTAACAAAAACCTTTAAATAATTAATCTCAAACACTCTCACACATGGTCACAAAAAAAGAGCTATTGAAAGACACAATAAAGCACGTCGACATCAAAAGTTTCGACGCAACGCCGATTATCAACTCGTATAAGCACATGTCGTTCTCATCACGAGATCTAGCGCGAGCCGCAGAAATTTACGATATGATGCTCAAAGAAAAAGACGGCGCAGTCATTCTCACATTAGCAGGCAGCAGCAGCGCAGGCGGTTGTATGCAAGTATACGTTGATTTAGTCAAGAACAACATGATCGATGCAATTGTCGCAACCGGCGCAAGCATCGTTGACATGGATTTCTTTGAAGCGCTTGGTTTCAAGCATTACCAAGGTACGCCCTTCATTGACGATAACATGTTGCGAGATTTATACGTCGACAGAATTTACGATACATACATCGACGAAGAAAACCTCAAGACCTGCGACGCAATCATTGGAAAAATCGCAGATTCGCTTGAACCTCGTCCACATTCCAGCCGAGAGTTTATCCGCGAAATGGGCCGCTACTTGACAAAACATTCAAAGAAAAAAGATTCGCTTGTCCAAGTTGCATTCGAAAAGGGCGTTCCAATTTTCTGTCCAGCATTTTCGGATTCATCTGCGGGCTTCGGTTTAGTCTACCACCAATGGCACGCAAAAAACAGTAAGTATGTAACAATCGACTCCGTCAAGGATTTCTTGGAAGTAACCAAGATCAAGATGAAGTCCCCAACATCAGGATTGCTTATGATCGGCGGCGGCGTTCCAAAGAATTTCGCGCAAGACACCGTTGTCTGTGCTGAAGTCTTAGGAAAAGACGTTCCAATGCACAAGTATGCAGTCCAAATTACAGTCGCAGACGTCCGTGATGGCGCATGTTCCAGCTCAACATTAAAAGAAGCAAGTTCCTGGGGCAAAGTCGACACAACCTACGAACAAATGGTGTATTCTGAAGCAACTATGTCTTTGCCGTTGTTGGCAAGCTACGCGTATCACAAAGGCACATGGAAGAACAGAAAAGCTCGAAACTATGCAGCATATCTCGATAGTTTGAAGAATCCAAGTGATTTGTAGGTTTTATTTTTGTTTTTAATTTCTATTTTTATTTCATTTTTTTATCCATTTACCTCACAAGTCTTAAATAGCCTCCCTCTTAAAAATAGTCTATGAGAGACATTCATTTCGATGAGACCATTGGGCCCGGTGCAGAACGTCCGACGCGCTGGAACGCACAGAGTCACCTTCAAGGATTGCACAACATGATTGCAGCACTTACGTCATATGAGCACGTAGGTCTACGAATAATTGATAAAAGTGGCACTACCCATCAATATATCCGCTGGGAACAAGTACGCGATTTCTACATCCGCGACGGCAGCGTCCGCGTCACATATAGATAACAAACCCTGTCAATAATCAAAACTAATTATTGAGCACATTCGTTAAACACGAATATTTTTATACTTCTAAATTATTACACATATACAATCGAGGTGTCCTTCATGGTCAAAAAGAAAGCAGTAAAAAAAGTCAAGAAAGAAGTGAAGAAAGCAGTAAAATCAGCAAAGAAACCAGCAAAGAAGAATGTCTGTGAATTCTGTTAATCTTTTTATTATTATTATTATTATTTTATTGGATGGGTGTTCTCCTCCATGGCAGCAGTCGGTCACACTTCGTGTGCCCTCCGCTCGGCATTCGCCTCGCTCTGCGCCACGGAGAACACCATTAGCTAATTAAATATAATCTTTAGAATAAAAATAAATCACAGCTTCTTCCTCTGCCCTGTCCACGCCTTACTCTTCTCGTGCGTCTTGTGCTCGATCTGCGCGTGCAACTTATCAAATCCTCTGCGTGCAGCAAGCGCCAAATCCCAGTCCGTCTCTTCTGCCGTCACAAGATGTCCCTCAATCGTCAATCGTAAATGTAAAGAATACTTCTCTTTCGGCTTCGTATCTTTGTACGCCTTCAACACAACCTGAAGTGCAACATCCTTGTACACTGAATTCAATTTGTCCATGCCATGATCCAAAGCTTTCATGAACTGGTCTTTGTCGTACGCATCTGACTTCAATTCGTTTAACCCGGTAATTTGTATGTTGTCCATCTAAAATGGGATTGATTTTGAATATAAAAAGTTACCGTAAGTCCAGAGTTAATTGATGAGTGCAATAATCTCCTCCTCCTTGGCAGCTTAATGAACGATTACTGCGGCAATACCATTGGTGGCAGTTGCTTAGAGGCAGAGCCTCTGGCATCTCAAAATCCAGTGGGATTTTAAGACGAGTCACACTGTTGTGTGCCCTCCGCTCGCCATGCGGCTCGCTCTGCACCAATATATTGCCGCACGAATGTCAAGAACAAGCTGTTCTTGATCATGCTCAGAAATAATCATTTCTGACATATCACGAGAACACGCCACGGGGGAGATTATTGCGGATAGTCGTTCGTTCTCGTTACTCTCGTGCGGCAACTATGGTGGTCGCAAGGCATGAGCCGAACGCGACTAGCGAAGAGCACTTCGCGTGTCGACGAGGCGAATGTCTCGAGAATCCGCAGATTTTGGAAACGCCAGAAGCCAAAGCTTCTAAGTGCCGAGTAGGGCAAAGCGAAGCTTGTCGCCGAACCGAGTGAGCGCGACTAGCAAAGTACACTTTGCATGTGACCGTCGACCACCATGGTTGTTGCCGCAAAGAAGTTGATCACAAAGTACACGAACACTTTCATATTCGTTCAATAAGTCGTTACATTTAATAACCCTCAATTACTACAATGAAGTATGAACTGGAAAAAAGAAATCCTTCTGAAAGTTAAACCCACACCGCAAGAAGAGCAGCATCTCCAATCTAAAATCCATCACTTTCTCAAGCAGCTCAACGCCCAACTCAAAGACGCCAAAGCAATTCTCGGCGGCAGCGGCGCAAAAGGGACATGGCTCAAAGGCGAACACGATGCAGATATCTTCGTTCTCTTTTCAGAAAAGTACAGAGACAACAGTCACAAATTAGCCGACCTTCTAGAAAGCAGCATCAAAAAACTCACTCCTAAATTCGAACGTCTGCACGGCTCAAGAGACTACTTCCGCGTCTACGATAACGAATTCCTTTTCGAAATTATCCCTATTCTCCATATTAAGCGCTCAAACGAAGCAAAAAATATCACGGATGTAAGCCCACTCCATGCAGAATGGGTAAAAAAACATGCAACAAGTAAACTGTGCGACGAAATTCGCCTCGCAAAAGCATTTTGCAAAGCACAGAAATGTTACGGTGCAGAAAGTTACATCCGTGGGTTCAGCGGTTATATCTTAGAAATACTTATTATTCATTACGGCAGCTTCGAAAAGCTTCTCAAAGCATCCCAAAAATGGGAAGAAAAAGAGATCATTGATCACGCTAAGCTTTACAAAAAGAAAGCGGATGTCTGGACAGAATTAAACACCTCAAAACTTCATTCACCATTAATCGTCATTGATCCCGTCGACAAGAGTCGCAACGCAGCCGCAGCCCTCAGTAAAGAAAAGTGGCTCTTATTCCAAGAAAAAGCAAAACAATTCCTCAAAAAACCAAGTTGTCTATTCTTCGAACGCACATACATGACACTTCCAGATTTAAAGAAGAAAAAGGGAAAGCACACTGCAATCGCCATTGGAGTAACTCCTAATGAAGGCAAAGGCGACAAAATTGGCGCACAATTATTGTTAGCATTCGAACACATCGAAAAAAGCCTCAAAAATTTCGAACTAATCGAAGCAGATTGGGAATGGAACGACTCAGCATTATTCTGGTTTGTCGTGAAGAACGCTGAACGTCCAAAAGTAGAGTTACGCAAAGGCCCACCATTAGAAATGAAAGAGTACGTCGCCGATTTCAAGAAATCTCACAAGAAAACTAAAACCAAAGACGGCTACATCTGGGCCGAAGTCGACGTAAAAGATTACACTCTGAAAGCGCACATCGAATCAAAATTAAAAGACGGTTACATGAAAGAAAAAATGAAGAAAGGGAAAATAATCCTCGTTTAGTGCGTATTCAACAAAAAACTACTCCTAAATATCTAAAAAGTTAAGGATTAACACTCATCCGTATCTTCACCATAACGAGCAACGGAATTAACTTTATGCTCCAAACCTTCATTATGATTGCAGTCGCCATGATCATCATCTTCTTTTGGATGAGGCGCATACAATCCAGAAACTGCGGCAGCTTTTACATCATATGCAGGCGGCTCCGACCTTTCCATCGGCCCTCTATAATGTTCTTCAGCAGAGGTCACCGAACTCAGTACACGTAATGTTTGATTTGAAGCAATAACCATTATCACATTTTCCCGTCGACAATTAATAAACTTTCTGGTCGATTAGGCTAAGAATCCCCGCCAACTTCTTGCATCCCTCAACCAATCGTGGTCCAGGCCTGTTCAACAGAGAATCATTAATCACAAAAACCGGCGCATCCAAGTTCCACCGTCTCTCGATAGCCCCAGGATCCGCTTTCAATCCAAAACCACACCACGATAATACTATGACTTTCGGATTGAACAGAATAATCTCTTCAAACGAAACTTCACGAGAAACATCTCCTTTCCCTAGGATAGGTATTCCTCCTGCAATTGAAATCAATTCAGACACACAGTTCCCACTTGCCATTGGCGGCTTGTGCCATTCTTCGACGTAAAGCGGAACAATATCGTCCGCTTGTATTCGAATGTTAGCCAGCTCTCGTTTCATCTCCGCAACAATCTTCAATCCTTTCTCCTCAAGTCCAACCGCCCGCGCAATCACAAGCATAGAATCATACACACCATCTAGCGTCTTCGGATCCGTATGCACAACTCGTAAATTTCTTTTAACGCATTCATCAACAACTTTCTGTTGAACAAACGTAGAAGTAAAAACAACGTCTGGCTTCAACTTTACAACTTTCCCAAAGTCGACATCAATCCACCGTCCAACGCGCAGTTTTGTCCGAGCATCGTCCGGATAATCGCAGAACCATGTGACGCCCACAACATCGTCGCCACATCCTAACTCATACAACAATTCCGTCGCCGACGGCGCAAGAGAAACAATTCTCATAATAACCTCAAATTATAAATTAAAAAACTCAATCACGTTCTTAAATTTTAATTTGACAAAATTCTTCAACGGCAATTTCAAGTCTTTTAACTTTTGTAACCCTTCTTTCACATGCGTGCTTCCCAACGGCACCGTAAATCCAGCCTTCTTACTCAGTTCATCAAACTGCCGTAAAGCATGTGCCCGCGCAAGTATCGATGCCGCCGCAACCTCGATATATTTGCTTTCCGCTTTCTCTTCGATGATATCGCCCACCGTACACCCCGGAAATTTATCGACAATATGCACACCTGGCTTTAGCGCAATATAACATTCCCGATGCAATAAGTTAAGCAGCTCCGTCACATTCCCGCGATGCGCGTTATACTGTTCCGGATAGACGTTCTTCACGCAATGCTGCGTCATGAGTTCAATATGCTTCGCCATGAGAATTATCTTTTTGTCCGTTATCTGTTTGGAATCCTTAACACCAAGAACTTCAAGTTTCTTTCTAATCTCCGCATCTGCTTTCACCGCAGCAACAACAATTCCCCCAAACGTATCGCCCTTGAGCACTTCATCTGAGCCGATAATGATGCGGTCGGTAGTGTTCATGGGGAAAAGAATAAACACAAACTATAAATGTGTATCGATTAAAAAGTATTCAACGTCCTCTGCACCTTCTTCTCCATCAGCACTTTATACGGCCCCCATTGTTTGCGAAACACAGCCGCATGATTCAAATAATGCTCATTCAAGAATTTCACCGTCAACGGATCCGATAAATATCCAGAACCAAAATCTACTCCAATCTTAGCCTTCAATTCCTCAATCAGCGAATCTCGTGTCACTTTCGCAATAATCGAAGCCGCCGCAACAACCGGATATTTTTCAGCTTTATGTTCTACAATCAATTCAGTCTTCCGTACAACAATTCTCAAAAGAAAATCCTTGTACGCCTTCAAATTCGGACTCGGGCAGTCAATATACGCAGTAGCAGCCTCAAATCCATTCACAATCTCAGCCGCCGTCTCCGCTTCCAACCAATTCAAGTTTGAATTCGCAGACATAATCGCCGAATCAATCTGTGCCGGTTCAAGAATCATAACTTTGTGCGGCAATTTTACTAACTTCTTGTACATGAGTTCGCGCTGTTTCGGCGTAAGCAATTTACTATCTTTCGCACCAATTTTCTCTATTCGTGCAACCGCTTTCACATCAGCGCAAACACCGCACATGACTAACGGACCGAGTACTGGCCCACGCCCGGCTTCGTCAATACCAATGATTGATGGCATTCTATTTTTGGAAGAGACAACCTTTAAATAACCTCCGCGATTAACCCATGACATGATCGACATCGACCTCATTCGTACAACATCAAAAGTCGTCGAAGACACATTAAAGCGTCGCAACCTACAAGTAAAAGTCCCTTTAGTTTCTCAGTTGAAAAAAGCCGATGAAGAATGGCGAACATTAAAATCTGAAATTGATGATCTACGCGCACAACGCAATCGTGTTTCTCAGGATATCAACGAAGCAAAAAAAGCCGGCAAAGATGTGAAAGCAGTCATTGCCAAAGCAAAAAAAATTCCCGAAGAAATCGAAAAGAAAGAAAAGCGATGCGACGCGCTTAGAACTGAAATAGATTCTCTCTTGCTTCAAATTCCAAATATTTTAGACAAAGACGTTCCAGCCGGAAAGAGCGCAGACGACAACAAAGTAGTTCGTGAATGGGGGAAAATTCCTAAATTTGCATTTGCATTAAAAACGCACACCGAGTTATGTGAAGCACTCGACATCGCAGATTTCGAACGCAGCGCAAAAATCTCTGGCCGCGGTTTCTACTTCCTCAAGAACGAATTAATGCTTTTGGAGCAAGCACTTATCCGCTTCGCATTAGATCACTTGTACAAAGACAATTTTACCTTATCAAGCGTTCCCTACATGATGCGCAAAGAACCGTACAATGGCGTCACCGATCTCGCCGCATTTAACGACGCACTCTACAAAGTTGAAAATGATGACCAATACCTCATCGCAACATCCGAACATCCATTAACAGCACAATTCATGGACGAAATTATCGAAGAACAGCAATTACCCATTAAACGCGCCGCTCTCAGCGTATGTTTCCGCAAAGAAGCCGGCGGTCACGGCGTCGATGAAAAAGGGTTATTCCGCGTTCACCAATTCCACAAAGTCGAACAAGTCATCCTCTGCAAGCCAGAAGACAGCCAAAAATGGCACGAACACATGCTCAAGAATGCAGAAGATATTTTCAAGTCCCTCAAGCTGCCCTATCGCGTCATTTTATTATGCAGCGCAGATATCGGCGCTGTCGCATCAAAAACATATGATTTAGAAGTCTGGATGCCACGCACGCAGCAGTACCGCGAAGCCGTCAGCTGCAGTAACGTCAAAGATTACCAAGCAAGACGATTAAAAATCCGTTATCGAACAAGCGACGGCACCAAAACAGTCCACACCTTAAACTCCACAGCTGTCGCAACAACGCGCGCTCTCGTCGCAATCTTAGAAAATTACCAGCAGAAAGATGGCAGCGTCAAAATACCTGAGGCGTTGTGGCCGTACATGAGCGGGATTAAAGAGATTAGACAAAATTAGTACCAATTCTGAATATTTAACACCCCAAACTATTATAAAGCCCAAAGATATCCTTATTACACAATCATTCGAGGTGAATGTATAATGGGCGGATGTCACAAATGTATGAAAATAAGTGGAATTTTATCTTTAGTTGTTGGCGCAGTACTATTATTGCATGTTTTGGGCGTATTTAACTTAGGCGTTCCAACCGCAGATGTTGGCGTAACGTTATTATTCTTGCTCATGGGCGTAGGTTCACTTGCAAAAATGAACTGTAAAGACTGCATGGCATGTATGGATAAAAAGATGAAGTAATTACTTCTCTTTTTTTCTCATTTTTCCAATTTCTCACGTACGTAATAAGTCAGTAGTTAGTTTAGGGCAAAGATGTTGTTCTCCGTGGCGCGCTGGAGCTCTCAGCAGAGGGCGTAAGAGGGCGCGCCGCGCGCGACTCGTCTTAAAATCCTGCAGGATTTTGAGATGCAAGAGGCTTCGCCTCTAAGCGTCGCTGCCATTGAGGAGGTCACGAGGCAGCTGCCGAACGTGACTAGCAAAGTGCACTTTGCGTGGAGATTATTGCGATAAAGTCATTAGACTAATACGTACTTTCTCACCAAACCATTAAATATGATTAATTCTCAGTCATTTAAATGTCATTCAAAGATATGCTGCGAGCGGATGAAAGTCTTATTCGAGATGACGTTCCATTATCGATTGATTTTCAACCGAAAGTGATTCGCTATAGAGAAATACAACAACGCCAATTCGCCGCAGCAATCAAGCCTCTTCTTCAAGAACGTAACGGCCGCAACCTCTTTGTCTATGGCGCTCCGGGTGTCGGCAAAACCGTTGCATGCAAACATGTCCTCAGAGAATTGGAAGAAGAAGTCGACAACGTTATTCCTATTTACATCAACTGCTGGAAAAATAACACAGCCTACAAAATGGTTGTCGATCTCTGTAACCAACTCGGCATAACCTTAATCACAAACCAAAAAACTTCCGAATTATTCTCGCGCGCCGTCCAAATCCTCAACAAACAAAAAGCCGTCTTTGTTTTCGACGAAATCGACAAACTCGAAGATTTTGACTTATTATACATGGTTCTCGAAGAAATCTACCGGAAAGCAATCTTTCTGATTACAAATTACAAAGAAAAAGTCCAGCAGCTTGACGAACGCATCATGTCGAGACTAACACCTGAACTCGTCGAATTCAAATCGTACAACAAAGAAGAAATTCACGGCATCCTCGCCGAACGTCTCAAGTACGCCTTCGTTCCCGGTGTCTGGGATGAACCTGCCTTTTCAATCATCGTTGAAAAAACAAGTGCTGTCGGAGACCTCCGCAAAGGATTATTTCTCATGCGCGAATCCGCAAATCTCGCAGAAGAAAAAGCTCAGCGAAAAATTACAAGTACTGAAGTCAAAATCGCCATCGCAAAACTTGATGAATCAAAATCCGTTCCAAAAGAACTTGACACTGAACTAAAGAACATCCTCGAAACCATAAAGAAGCATCCCGGTTTGAAAATGGGTGACGTCTTCCAAGAATTCCTCAAAGCAGGCGGCGAAATGTCCTATCGCAATTTCAGCCGCAAACTCGACCATCTCAACGACCTAAAACTCATCACTCTTCAACGCGCAGCATTGGGCAACGAAGGAAACACGACAATCGTAAACATCTACACCGAAAAGAAGATTACGGACTTTTAGGTTATGTTTAGTGAAAACAAACTATATTTCTAAAATATCACATTATCAGCTAATGGGGTGGTCGCGAGGCGCGCAGCCGAACGCGACTAGCGAAGAACACTTCGCGTGCAGCACGACGAACGTTCGACAGCTGATGCGTACACCATTAGCTAATTTAAGTTTTAGTGCAAAGTTTCTCTCTTTTACTAGCTAAAACACATAATAAACTAATCCAATTTTATCTTTTCTCTCTCAACCGGCACTTCACAATAATAACATTTCAATACATGTGCAGAAACGACAATAAAACGCTGCGGCGCAAACTCATGCTGTGCTTCGTGTGTAATACATCGAGGATTTTGGCATACAACCAGTTTTTCAATCATCCGTGGCAACACCACTTTTCCTTTGCGCACAACTTTTTTATCGCGTATGATATTAATCGTCGCATCCGGCTCGACCAACGCAATCTTGCTCAGCTCCGCATCCGTCATCTCGCGATCCGTAAATCCTACCACATCTTTCGCTCCATTGCGCTGACTTCGAATATTGCTTGCATACACAAACTGCGTATCATTTCGCGCCCGCAGCACATTCAACACATCTTTTCCTCGCCCTGCATGGATATGATCAATCAGCGTTCCATTATCCAATCGATAGATCATATGTTGACCGGTCCTCGTTCCATTGATTACGGGCAAATCTATCCATGTCTGTTCCGTTGTATCATCCACGGGGGCATCTGAAAGCTTCCCCGATAATATCTGCGCAATCAACGCCTCACGTAAAAATAACCCATTCCTCGCTTGTTCAATATACCATGCGTTTGGCAACTCATCCACATTCAAATCAATTTCAATCCGATGCTTATAGCGAGGCAACGGATGCATGACACCTGCTCTTTTATCTTTCATCATCGCAGATGTCAACTGATACAATCCAGCAACCCGCTCAAATTCGTGCTCTCCCTCTAGTCCTTGAGGAAATCGTTCGCGCTGGATGCGTGTCATATAGATGACGTCAACCTGTCCAATAACGCTGTCAAAATCACGAACCGTACGAACCTGTCCGTTAAAACCTTCAACAAAATGTTCCGGCATTTTTAGCGAGTCTGGGGCAACCAGCCATAATTGCACATTCCTAAATTTATTTAATCCTGTAACCAGTGAATGAACCGTGCGTCCATACTTCAAATCCCCCACAAGTGCAATCCGCAGCCCATCAATCGTTCCGCGCTTCTCAATAATCGTCATTAAATCAATAAGAGTCTGCGTCGGATGCCCATTGCTTCCATCGCCGCAGTTAATGACTGGAATATCCAATACGTCCGCCGCAAATCGCGCTGCACCTTCAAGAGAATGCCTCATCGCAAGAATCTTTGCGCCATACGACTGATACATACGTATCGTATCCGCCAGTGGTTCACCTTTCTGAACGGACGTTCCTTCAATCCCCCCAAACCCCATCACACGTAAACCCAGTCGTTCCGCCGCTCTGTTCGTGCTTTCGCGCGTCCGCGTTGAACTCTCATAAAATAGTGACGCAATAACCCCATCAAATATTTCCGTTAGTTTACCATTCTTGCGTTCAAGCGCATCGTGAATAAGTGAAAGAATTTCCTCACGCGAAAGCTCATGGATCGATATGATGCTGCGCATGAAAAAACGACATCAGTGGAACGGTTTAAAACGATTGTGGTGTTTAAGATATAACGAATCAATCATTGGGAAGTATCTGTAGCTATGTGCAATCCGCTACCCCTCATTTACTTTTGACCACATAACAATCTAGTTCATTTCGAAAAGCGTCAAGACCTGAACGTAATTTTTCTATAAATGATTCAACACGGCTCGTGCAATATTCTCTATCATCGGCTGTCTTATTTGAATTCGCCAAGCTTGCATCAAGCATACGATGTTCAAAATCAATACGTTTCGTTGTTGCTCTTTCAATAAGCTGGTATGTGCCTTCGTCTCTAATATACCCAACAATAACTGGATTCATCATTTCTGTGAATACTCGCACAACAACATCAGGAACTGAACCATGGAACGGATTACTATTGCAATATGTATGATATATTATTTCGGTAGTATAATGAAATCTACGGGGTTGTTCCTCGTCGACCATTATTTGGAATATTTCGTTGTTGATTCTGATTGTATATCGTAAATTACCAAGTCCTGACCCTGCTATACATTGTTCTATGAATTCATTATATGCTTTAGCTGTTCTCGGGGGAAGGTCGTCATCTGGCTGAAGGTTACTCATGAGAACAGCTAGATCACTTGCTGAACTTTCATCTAACGCTAAACAGTCTGTAGTAACATCGCGTTTGGGTAAATCTAAAGATGTTATTATTGCATCGAGTTCTCTACCGCTTGCTGCTTTCCCTAATCTCCTGAGAATACCTGCTCCATAGGAATGCCATTCTTCCTGCGAATAAACTCGTGATGTCATTTTACTGATGCTCCATTAATTCTATCAGGGTGTATAATTGCTCGGCTTTTTCTGTTAAACCATTGTTTTTTGCACTCTGTGCCCCTACATCCGGGGTCAATAAATAGTGATCTGCCATGAATTAACTCTCATTAAGGGGTAAATTTAAATATTACTACTGTTTTTTTTGTAAATTAGAACTTTAATGGACCTAATTGACCAAAAAATCATAGAACGCCTCGAAAATGACCCTCGTTGCAGCGTTAGCCAAATCGCACGAAGCATACGTCAGAGTCAACAAGTAGTAGATTTTAGACTGAAACGTTTACAGAAAAACAAAGTAATTTCCAGATTTGCGACAATAATTAACTTACATCGTCTCGGATATGAACATCTGCGAATTTTCTTTCAATTTAATGCAAAAGAGATAACAAACGAAGAAATTTTTACGTATCTTCAACATCAAAAAAATATTTACTGGACTGCTCGCATTGGTGGGAAATATGATTTGATTGTTGTGCTCATCATACACACATTTAGAGACTATGATGTATTTATGAACGATTTCAATGCACGTTTTCCTGGGCTTGTAAAGGATGTTACGGGATGTCAAGTGCTTCAACATACATTATATCGACACAAAAATTTTACCAACGTTCATGAATCTATTCAATATGGTTCGGGAGAGCAACATCATGAAATAGATGTTCTGGATCACAAAATATTGAGCACAATAAAAAATGACTGTAGATTCTCAGCATTGTCATTAGGAAAATCTCTCAATGTTTCTTATAAAACAATCCAAAACAGAATAAAGAACTTGGAACAAGAACAAGTTATCATCGGTTATCGTTTATTTTTTAAAGATATAACTCAGAAAGCCTTTATTTTACTTTTATCATTCAAAAATTACTCAAGGCATGATGAAGAGAAACTGCTCGCCTATTGTGCAGAAGAAGAGTGCATAACTCAAACACTCAGGCTCTTTGGGAGATGGCATTTATTCCTTCACATACGTATTGAAGATAATGAAAATTTGCAGGAAACACTCATAAGAATTCGTGATAAGTATCGAATCATTGATGACTATGAAATTATACCGGTTTTCGAAGACATATTGATCAACCTTCTGCCAATTTAATCTCAAAGCGCAGAATATTCAAAAGTTTTTAATAATAACCTTCAATTCCAGTTTCCATGAAAAAAGCAATAATTACAGGAGCTAGTAGCGGTTTGGGGTTAGAAGTTGGAAAAATATTTGCAAAGAAGAATTTTGAAGTCATCAATTTATCAAGAACTAAATCGCAGTTTCAAAATATTTTATTAGATTTGTCAGATGATAAAAGTATCTCAAAAGCAATTAAACAAATTAAGAAAAATCACACTGCTTTTGACGTATTAATCTTGAATTCAGGAATTATGCCTCTTGGGAAAGTAGGAGAGATAGAATTTAATCTAGATCATATGTTTAAAGTTAATATTACTGGATCAATCAAATTAGTCAATGGATTATTAGATTTAGCTAAGAAAAATAAATCGGATATCGTTTTTGTTGGCTCTACGGCATCATTAAAAGGTGTTGAAGATCACTCAGCTTACTGTGCAAGCAAACACGCAGTTGAAGGATTTATTAAATCATTACAAGCTGAATTAAAAAATGAACCAGTAAGAGTCATTGGTTTCCATCCTGGGGGATTTAATTCCAATCTTAGGGGTGGAATTATTAAAGAAGGATATATGGAACCAAAAGATTTGGCAAAATTAATGCTGCATATTTTAGAACTGCCAAAAACTTTAGAAGTTTCTGAAGTAATAATTAATCGTAAAAAAGCATGATTAAGAAACCGAGAATAAATCTAATCATCGTTTCGCGCCATTCCACAACAATTGTGCATAAATCTTAAACGCGTTCGCGACATCCTGGTTCTGAATAATAACTGAAAATGATTTCCCTTTGTTAATTCCGATCGTCACTGTATCCGCATAAATCTCCATCCATGCATGCGTAATCACCCCCTCGGGCATATAACGTACGTCACTCAATGGATAAGAAGCCGATGTCTCGCCGAATGGCTTTCGTGCATATTCATTATACAAATATCTGCATCTGATGCCTTTCTGATAGCGTCGTTTATGATACTCTTGAAAATATGTACTCATAACATTTTCATAGGGAGTCCGTGCAATTCCAATAATCCACATCTCGTCGCCTTTCTTCATGACTTTCAATGTTCGTTCGCGTGCCGTCTGTATCCCGCGTAAGCCGTCATACACTTGCGCTGTCTCAGCAGTCATCGCAGTTCCAAACTGTAGTTCAAGTTCTGGGATTAACTTCTTGATCTGCTCTTCATCCCGCTGCAGCTCATCCTCTTTTTCCCGCACATAAGACAGCAGCCGCTGCGGATCTGCTCCTCTAAAATACTTCGTTTGCTTCTTCACTATATGACTCGCTAATCCCTTCTTCGCCAGCCGTTCGAGAATAGAATACACTTTAGAGACAGAAACCCCTGATTCATCCACTAATGGTCCAGATGTTGTTTCACCCAAACGAATCAGCGCAAGATATACTTTGATCTCGCCGTCGGTTAAGCCTAATTTCTTCAGTGGTTCTAAATCCATGTTATCCCCCCTAGAGGGAAAGAATATTTAAATATTGGGTGCTACTCTAGAATAGTAAATAAATTAAACGGGTTAATATGACGCAACTAAAACGCATCAAAGATTGGCTGAGAAATCTATTACGAAGACGTCCACAAGAAACAGTCATCTACTCGTTTGAATGGGGATAACATGAAAAACGCATTTGGACAAGAAATACCTGAATTGGATGAACTGTTCGGAAATCAGAAACTCTATAACTTTATCCAACGCACACTCATATCTGTACTCGATGGAATTAAACCTTCTATTAGTTCAGTCGAACACGATAAACTTGTCTATAATTTACTAGCAGTTGCATCGTATCAACCAAGAATGCTGGAAGATTCCGTACTTCAAAAAAAAATAACTGAAGAGCTTGCACATGAACTTCTGGAAGAAGCAGGATATACACCCCCAATAATTAAAAAAGCTCTTTCAGGTCGCGCACAAACTGTCTATTCACAAATAGCTCCACATGTTCAAGGAACTGTTCTAGACTTAGGCTGTGGCGATGGTCGTATCGGTAGGATGCTCGCGGATGCTGGCCATAATGTTACGTTAGCAGATGTCTACAAAAATTCAAACATCGATTCAACAGGTCTAGAATTTACTTTATTCGGACAAGGGGAGTCCATTCCTACAACCCGCCAATATGATACCACGCTACTGTTAACCGTAATGCACCATAGCGATGATCCAATTGCAACTCTCAGTGATGCTCAACGAAGAACAAAAAATGGTGGCAATATTGTAATCATTGAATCGGTATATGGTATTGCTCCTGATGTGACCGAACCATCACATGGCATTGTCGCAGATCAAATCTCCGCACAATTCAAATCGCTTTCTTCAGAACAGCAGCGCAGGGCAAACATCTTTTTTGATCACTTTTACAATCGCATCATTCATTACAGCAAAGATCCTGCAAAAAAAGTTAATGTGCCATTCAACTTCAGAAGTCCCAAACAATGGAACGACATCTTCAAATCTTTAGGATTAAAACAAACACACGTTGAATATTTAGGGATGGATCAACCAGCCGTTCCCGAATACCATACACTCC
>Ga0209542_10011507_pt1 | contig 15682 bp, 14 predicted proteins | sample RifCSPhighO2_01_FD_184028 | JGI IMG/M metagenome (GOLD analysis project Ga0209542, IMG submission 184028) | Soil microbial communities from Rifle, Colorado - Rifle CSP2_plank highO2_0.1 (SPAdes) (version 2) | ecosystem: Environmental > Terrestrial > Deep subsurface > Rock core/Sediment ... | reverse complement strand
AGTCGGGAAAGGGGAAAGAGCGTATAATACATCTTCTGACACTGTGAACACGGAGAGGTGCCAGAGCGGTCGAATGGAGCACACTGCTAATGTGTTGAGCCTCTAAAGGGTTCCGAGGGTTCGAATCCCTCCCTCTCCGCCAAAGTTTTTGTCGATTTTATCTTGCGGATCATAGGTTTTTTGCTTCTTGCTGAATTGTCTCAGTCCATTGGTTGCCCGCCGGTTGCCCGAAGTTCGCATTTATTGCGTTTTTTGGGCTCAGCAAATTGATTGATTCTCTCAGTGCGGAAGGTGCTACGTGCGCATAACGCATTGTCATCGTAATGGTCGAATGACCTAGAAGTGCCTGCACATTGAGAATCGGTGCACCCTTCATTGCAAGATGTGAGGCGAATGTGTGCCGGAGCATGTGCCACCCAAGGGGTCGCAAGCCTGCCGCATACCGCACATCTCGTATTTTTCGGATGAGATTATGCGTTGCAAACGGCATTTCGCCTTTATCGAGGAATACATATCCTGTATCCCGCTTTCTATTGAACAGCATTTGGTATACATCAGGATCAATGGGAATGTGTCGTACACGGTTGCTTTTTGGCGACATCAGTTTTCCTGTACGAGGGCATCTCGAATAACGGACGGTCAGGAGTTGGTTTTGCCAGTCAATACAAGACCACTGGAGCCCCGCGAGTTCGCCTTGTCGCATGCCTGTCCGTAAGCCGGTCAATATCATCTCCCGAATTACGCCGTCTGCTTTGGAAAGCAGTAGCGTGCATTCGTCCGCCGAGAGAAAGTCTGTACTAGGCGGAGGACATTTGAGCCATAAGATTTTAGGACGCCTTCCGGATAGGTTGAACCAATCGTATGCCGTCGTGATGAGTTTGCTGAAGACAGCAAGCTGGTTATTGACGGTCTTCCTGGCCGAACCTTTCTTGAGCGCTAGAGCCTTGTACTGCTCCACGTGCTGCGTCGTAATTTCCTCGAGCCGCAATTTTCCGAAGAATGGAACGAGGCACTTTTGAAGAATGTATTTCTTAGCCCTTTGCTCAAGGAACTTGTTGTTGGGCATAACATAGGTCTCGAACCACTTCCACGCGAACTCCTCGAAGGTCTGTTCCTGCTGCGTCGTATTTGCGTCAGCATCTATCGACTCGCCACGGGCGAGCTTTTGCCGCAGCACAGCTTCATAGTCTCGCCCCCCCTTTTGCGAGTTGTGAGGGCTTCGTTTTCGATATCGTCTGCGGTTGATACTGAAATCAACCCAATATGACCCCTTGATTTTTCGTACACTCATAACTTTATTGACCGATCGGTACCACACGCTGATTCTCCAGATACGCGAGAATGTCGCGCTTTAGGAACCGGACACTGCCTCCTACCTTGAGGAACGGAATGCGTGCGCCCTGTAAGCGGCGCACGCTCATAACGGAGATCTTTAGCATCTTCGCCAACTCGGCGATAGTCAGAAGCTCCACTGTGGTGGTATCGGTCGGCATATTAGTCAAAGAGCGGTGCAGAGGTCGGCGTTGCCGACAGGCTGTACAACTCTACCACTGGCGTGCGGTTTGATGTAAACATAACTACTTGTCGCTTTGTGCCATTTCGGACTTCGTCGTTTCGAGATTCTGGCTCAGAAGGTCGTTTATCACCCGGACCATCGATACACCACGCTCCGCGGCAAGGATCTTCAGTGCCTTATGTAGCTTCGTGTCTATGCGGGTATGCCGGGTAAGGGGCTGCTTTCCCTCGGGACTGTTCATTTGTGGATGTCTTTGCATACTTTTTTACGAAACGAACCCATCTTTGCCTCCGGAAACATCCATATCGACCACTATGGGCGCAATGACAGTCTCGCCCCGACGCACCGCCTGAAGGCGCTGGAGCTCGTGCAGGGCTCGGTAGAGGCTGCGCTCGATATTTGCCTCATACCGCTGCAATTTTAGATATGCGTGGCTCTGCGCGAAGTTGGCTCCCAAAGTGCCCTCGGTTGGCTCTGGCATACCATACGGCCTGCTTTCCATAATCTCCCGCTCAATGCGCAGTACGCGCCGCAAACGCCACGTGTTGGCGATTACGCAATCCGCGAGGATCTGCTCGAAGGGTGATCCCGGCGCGAGCTCAAGCTGTAAACCCTGCCGAAGCGCCGCGAGGTCAAACTCATTTTCCGATGCAAGCAATACTTCTCTGCTCAATAGCCCGTGCTTCAGGGCGTTGTGTCTGGTAACCGCCTTACCCTCGACGGTTTTGACGCCGCCGCGCCGGGCGTTTTCTCGATTCGCAATCAACTGCTTTTCTGACATTTTCTTCATAGCTTCTTGTTTGTTAACTCGCGCCACTAATGAATTTGTTACCTATACCCCCCTCCCGGGGAAACTCCTCCCTCCCTCGCTCCCTCAACCGCATCAGCCTCTTCCAGCCCCTGTCATGTTTGGTCTTCCTTTGGATTTCTCCTCTGGATGAAGAGCATGACTCTCCGGTGGTGGTTTCTTTTTTGTGGCGGCGAAAAGCTTTTGACTTTCGCCGCTCCCTAGAAACCGGCATGCGTATAGTCGGTCGTTTCGGTCGGTCGCCCGTAATCTTGGAATTTCTTTTAGATCGCTTCCCAACGCTACGAGCGCGTCCCTGCGATCTTCGGAGCCTCAAATGCTCCACCTAATATGCTGAAATTTCAGCGGAATTGAGAAAATGCCCGCAAAACATGAGCATTTTGGATTCATTGAGACCAAGAAAACGTCCTTACTCTTCAGCGATGAAGCGTCCTTCATCCGCATTTCCCCCTTGAGCCCAGACGTCTGGCCGCCTTAGTTCTGCCTCTGGTAGGATCTTGAACCGGGGGGAGTAAAAACGCCGCTCCACAGAAAATGGGCCATCGTCAATGTTGAACAATTCACAGAGGCGCTTTACCAACGAGCGCTTAATTTGGTGTACATTTTCTCTTTTCAAAGGGGTGGGCGACCCAAGCATTGTTCGCAGATTCTCTGGGGTAGCTTGTTTGGGGTCTGTGACTGCAAGTATCCCAAGTGCGCCCAGTAGATGCCACGCTCGGTCGGGCTTCTGCTGCCGCTTACTAGTGTAGAAACCGAGATCTCGATAGCCTGTAGTGCATACGTGTTCTTTGTCGTAGGAAATCTCGAGATCCTCCATGCCTTCCTTGAACTTCAGGGTGAGCTTCTCCCACTGAGCGGACCTCGGTAGCTTCACAGGAGGAACCCGCTTACGTTTTAGGGCGTCCAATGCCACCTTGCCGCCCTCCGTCGCGAATTGTTTACCAAACTTCTTACGTCCATCTGCCTTTGCGAACTCCAATATCCTCACTATGTCCCGCCGGTACTTCTCAAAGTTCTTCGGCTTGCCGACTATGATGTTACGTCCTTCGAGCATTGCCCTGTACCGCGTGGTCGTCTGCATCAGCCCATTTGGGTGATCGTTTATGCTCCATACAACCTCATCCCGTGCGAGATTTGACAGGGCATTCCTGAGGCTAGCCTTGGCCTCTTTAGGTAATTTCTCGGTGTCTATGGTGACGTATTGGTCATCAAATTCCGGAAAGGCATCAAGTCTATCGGCAATCAGATCAACGGCTTTAATCGTGTCAGACCATTGATCTTCTATCTGCTGATGCCTCTTTTCATCAATTACGGCCTTTATCGTAGCGATATGTTCTCGATACTTTTTGAGCGGCATACCAGGCATCCTAGCAGACGTGGTAACATGTAAACACAGTTGAATATCGGCCCGGAAGGGCGGCGACCTAACCCATCGGCAGCGATGGCACGGTCGTGGAAGACCTATCAAGCATGGAGAACCCGTCATGGGATTGCTTGATAGGCCGTATGGGGAAACTCATACGCTCGGCGTAAGCCGGGGACCCGTGGCGGGCTTTGCGTTTTCTGTCCCGCTACGAATTACGAGTGTAATTCTTGCCGGGTATGAATATAAAAAAATGGATAACCGATGGAACACTGAGCCGCCTGCCGTACTTTTTAAGTCTACTTACACTTCTGTTCGTCGGAGCCATTGCCGCACAGGTTGGCAGAGAGGTCAGCCCTGGTGCATTCGTTATCGCGTGGTGCGTCGTTTACCTCCTTACAAGTATCCTTGATGCAAAGCGGCTGCGAGATATCGGCTTGCCCGGGAAAATTGCCCTAGCCGCCGCGGCGATCTACATAGTCGCTTGGGCTCCGTATACATACGACGTGTTGGTAGAGGCTCGACTTCCATATCCTTTTCCAATCCATCTCTTGCCAGCCCAACTCGCATATTCTGCAGGACACTTATATCTGTTATTTGCAAGGCCGAAAAGTGAACGGAAAGCGACCGACTTGGTATGAGTGGCATGACTATACTTTTCACTGTCCTTGGATTCATCGGTGTGATAGTTGTGGTAGTAAAGCTGATTTTGGGCACAAAGCGGCACGGACATGCCTTAAATATCGTCTACGCCTCCTATACCTTCCAACGACTTGCCGATGCTGAAAGGCGCGCGGTGCAAGCGGTGGCGTCGAACATTCTGGGCCGATTAGCCGATTCGCCCTCCACAAGAGCAAGAACACTCGACCAGTTAGATGCGCATAAAAGGTATAGTCTGTATGCGCTCGCTCTTGCCGAATTGAATATCCCACCCGCCGGTAACAGCCCCTTCTCGTGGCAGCACACGTCGCATCCTCTGGCGACTCCAGCAAACATGCAATCAGTCATCGAGTCATTTGAGAGAGATAACAAGACAAAGCTAGACTTCAAGCTATGAATGCGGCTCACTCATCTGAACATACCGGCACGTTTACGGTTCTCGGTGAGTCGTTTGAGATAAAACATTTCCCGCGTCTGTACAATATGTATTGTACAAGTCCCGATAATCTTGAGCGCCAGCTACAGGGAATCGCCGATGCGTGGCACGAGGGCAGTATAAGAAGTGCTGCGGTCGCGTTTGAGAGCGATCTGCAACACGGATAGGATTGGTATGAAAACAAGGAAAAAGGAAATGAAGATAGTGTACAAATACATTGAGCCGAAAACTGAAGAGGAGAAGGCAGAAGCACAGCGAGGAATAGATGCCGCTTTTGATGTACTCTTTGATGCTATGTGGGACAGGTACCGCACGGTCAAGATACCGAAGCGCCTGAAGAAGTGGCATGGGCGAGTAGTGTACCTTTTGGCAGCACCGGACCGCGCGATTTACATCTGCGACGAGCCGACTCACGAGCGCATTTCTCGGGCAGCTGCGGTCACATTGCGCGCAAGTGGAGTAGAGGAAGACAAGAGGCATACGCTCGACGGTTTCTTTCTCAATTCGGCAACAAGAGCCGACATCACCAGCGACGGATTGTTGCTGCTCATGGGCTCTCTCTTGAAACATGCCGGCTACAAAGGCCGATGGAAGTTCGAGAGCATACCTACCGGCATTTCAGTTCGACGCTCTGGCTGACCGCTCCTACCGTGTGTTCTCCAACATAACCTTGAGCAGAAAGATCGTGTCAGTGCGGAGTTTGGCGCGGGCCCAGTCTTTTTGACCGTCGGTAAGCAATTCTCCCAAACCTTCTAGAATTTTATTATCATTCATTGCCTCAAGCTGCTCAATAGTCTTTTCAACTAATTCCTTGAAAGATATTTTCGCCCTTTGCTCAACAATCTCTTTGTTGATCGGCCAGTTATTCTTTGAGAAGAACCACACGTCATAAATATCGCGGCTCGTTTTGCCGATCCTCTCGTGCATCGCCATCAGCTTGTGGGCAAACATATCCTCGCGGACCATCACGAGCATCGATACTCCCAAATATGTCTTGAGTTCATATCGTGAACCGAAAAACCTCCGGTTTATCTCGATCTTGATGTGTTGGGCGTTTTTTTCGTACGACAAGACGAAGAGAAGATTGAAACGCTTCTTGTATGAGTCTGTGATGGCTCCGTACTTCTTGGCAATCTCTTCTACCCGCTCAAATACGTAGCCCTCTTTTGCTTCATCAAGCAAGTCGAAGTCAAGATCTACTGAAAAACGATCCAGTTCATAAAACATAAAAGCCGCAGTTCCGCCCTTGAACCCGAGGACCGAAGAAATCGTGGTGTCCGAGTAAATATCTTTCAGGATTTGGAACAGTATGTTTTTGTGTCTTGCGGCGTCGATGGTCATATCTGTTTACTGACTTTATCATGCTCGTAAAACTCCCTAACCCTTTTTGTCATACGCTTGTTGTTGTACATCGGCAACATCTCGAACACCTTGTCCCAATTCAAAGAGCCCATCGTATCGAAGTGGTAGTCCTTGTTGCTGTATATCGTGTCCAAAAACGCACGCTCTTTGGTGGCCATCGATGATTCTCCCTTGTGCTCAATGCCGGCCGAATTTGTCAGCACGACGTCTTTGATCTTCCGATACGAATAGGTCTGTCCGTCTATCACAATATCCCGCTTGAGATACGAGGCGACAAAGATCTGGCTGTAGTACTGGAAGGTGACGCCCGACTGGCCCAAGACAGTCTCAAAGCTTATGTAGGACGGAGTGAAAATCCTCGTTGCCAGCTCTTGCTTGTCGTAATTCTTATCTTTGCCATAAATGCCTCTGCGAATCCGGTAGAGATCGCCTTTCTTGACGTAGTAATTGACCCCGGCAATAGTGGCTTTTTTGTCGGTATTGCCCCAAATCAAAGAGATGTCTTTGAACGTAAAGACTGTTTTGGGTGAGCGCAATATGTCTGAAATTGGCTTTTTCTCGTATTTCATACTCTAAAGGCTATAATTATTACAACCTTTAGTGCATATAGTAGCTTAGAACAGTCATTTAGGCAAGGGGTAGTAGGCATCACAAGCCTGTTTCCGGAGCTTCTTTGACGTCTACGATTTGTGCCAATTCTGCTAACGCATCGCATATCTGTGCCTGCTCGGCGAGTCGTATTGTCACCCCGGGCGGGAATGATTTAAGTAACGTATCCTTTTTCAGTATCCGGTCGTCAAGCAAGACGGCGATACCAATGTCGGTCTTTTTACGAATGAGTCGGCCGAAGCCTTGTTTCAAGTCGAGTGCCGCGAGAGGTTCGTAGTATGTAGAGAAGCTGTCGCCTCCTTCGCGGTCAATCTCGTCTCGTCTCGCCTTGATAAGCGGCTCGGTAAACATACGATACGGGATCTTGTAAATGAACAGCGAGCGCAATGCCGGGCCCGGCACATCAACACCCTGCCAGAGCGACGCTGTGCCTATGAGCACAGAGTTGATGTCATTTGCAAAGTCGCGTACCACGGAGGTTATGCTTTGGTGCTTCGATTGTCGTAGGAGCCAGATATTTTTGCTCGATAGATGATCCAGAAGCCCCTTGTAGAGCTCGTCGACCTGCTCGTGGCTTGAACAAAGAATGAGAGCTCCCCCCTGCGAGGCCACGATTGCCTCCTTGAGAAAGTCGATACATTGCCGTGTATGCCGCTTCTTCTCCTCCTTTCCGTTCGCATACGTAATACCGCGAGGAACAAAAAACTGCACCTGACGCGCGTAATCAAACGATGACGGCCGCTGGAGATATCTCACACGCTCTTTCTCGATTAGGTTCGTTCCGCATCTACGCGCGAGAAAATTGAACTTATCGTCGACCGTTATTGTTGCCGAAGTTAGCACTACCGAACGAAAGTTGTCATACACCAATTCTTTCATTTGGCCTGCGATCGAAAGGGGTGCAGCGAAGATTTGAACGGTCATACCGGACCGCTCGATGTAGCGCACGAAGAAGTTGTCATCACTCGCGATCTTTGTGACGGCATTTGCCAGTCGAAAGGTCAGATCATAGCGAACGATAAGAGCTTTTCGCAGTTTTTCGTTGTCGGTCCTTTTCGAGAAATCAGCAAGGATGTTGCATATCTGCACCAGTCGGCCCTCGATGCTTTCAAGCGTTTGTGTGAGTGGTTTCATTACTGCGGGTGTCCGCGATAATTCTTCAAACGATACGTTGGTATCCCACTTCGCCGACGGGTCGTAAGGGATGATCTTTTCCAGTATTTCATCAAAAAGAACCCGTATATCCAACTTGAGATCCTTTTGAATCCCGTCGAACATTGCCGCGATGTCCGACAGCCTTTTGTCATTCTTTGCGGCGTTGATTACGGCGTCCATAATTCGCCGTACTCCCCGGCGCTCGTCGTAGAGTTGGCGGATCAGACGCTCAAGGAGTGCTTGAGAGAGCGTCAGTGTCCACGCAGATGTTGCGGCATCTTCGAGGTGATGTGCCTCGTCAAAAATCACGTATTTGGCCTCCGGTGGCAATACTGGATGGGTATAAGAAACCTCGGTGCGGGGTTCATCCGTCTCTTCGGACTCAATCGACACTTCCGCTTTATGCAGCACCTTTCGTATTCCTGTTAGAAGGATCGCGTGATTCATAATTACGAGATCAGCATCTTTGGCGCGGAGACGTGCCTTGGCATAGAAACATTTTTGCTCATCGAAGAGCTCGCACACGTCCCGCGTACACATCTCATCTATGTTGCAGATGTCTTGCATGACTCGCTTCGGGATGCGCTCGGTAAGCCAGTAGGGCAACTCGTCCCAATCGCCACGTTCCGTTTCCAGTACCCACGAGGAAAGAAGGGTGAGCGCAAGGCGCGTCGTATAACGCGTTTGTTCTTCAGCGTGCTCGTAGAGAGATCGCTGTACGAGCGCCACCGTGTCTTCTGCAAATTCCCTGAACTTGTCGAGGCAGACGTAGTTTTGCTTGCCCTTTACAACCGCGACGCGCAGGTCCGGCTTCACGGTATCGCGGACGTGCTTAATCTCCTTTGTGGCAAGCTGGTCTTGGAGTGCTTTTGTATATGTCGATATAACAACGGGCCTGTCGTTCTTGGGGGCGAAGAGTACCGACGGCACAAGATAGGCTTTCGATTTCCCAACACCGGTGCCGGCCTCAACTGCCGCGTGAGTTTTCGCGTTGAACGACTCGGCGACGAATCGTGCCATATCCCGCTGCTCGGGTCTGTCCTCCGCATATTCGAGAGTGCTCTTGGACGTAAAAAACTTCTCTACATCCTTTAAGTCGATTGGTTGTGCTCCCAAAGACAGCTTGTTCTGATCGGCATCCTTTTTCCTGTATGGAACGTGGGGTTCTACAAGCACTGAGATGTCGGGCACACCCTCGCTCTTCCCGGTAAGGAGTTGAGTCCACCACCATCCCGTATCTTCGCCGACTGACTTGAGTGCAGCAGCTTTTTTGCGGTTCTTTTTGCTCCACTCCTCCCGCAGCTTTTGAATTATTGCGAATTCAAGCTCGCAATCCGCCAGAGCACGATGCGGTACAGTGCCGAGGGTAAATCGTTCCGCGAGTGCCGATGTCCCGTGCCCCGTGGTACTCGTAGGAAGAATGAAAAAGGCGAACTCCATTGAGTCATATTTTTCAGCTATTTTGAGGCCGACTCGCTCAAGCATACGAAAATCAAAAGAGAACCCATTGTGAGCGATTACCGGCCGCTTCTGAATGAAATCGCGCATTCGCTCCACGACTTCCTCCAAACTCGGCGCTCCTTCAAGCATTGAGTCGGTAATACCCGTTATTCGTTTTGTGGTCTCCGGCAGCTTGGCCTCATATCGTACGAATGATGAGTACTTATCCTTAATCTCGCCGTTGGACACAATCAATGCACCGACCTCAATAATCGAAGAGGTCTCTAAGTCGAGGCCAGTAGTTTCTATATCTAGGATGACGTATTCCATAGCGTTAGAGTATCAGGAGACGACGATCTTGGCTCGCATTGCATCTCTTACCGGTCGGTGTGGATGGGCGACGTAAAACTGCTACAGTGTAGGTCAATATGACCTCAAATTTCCCATATCCGAAAGGCTCAGTCTGGCGTAAGTGGGATCTACAGACGCAGACCATTCTGGACGATGGGTACGTTCCGTTGAGCGATTACGCTGATGAGCTGAAGGCGGCAGATCCCGCCCGATGGGGCCAGTATGTCGGGAAGGTCGGCGGCGAAGCAAATGCTTTGCTCTACGACTCAAAAGCTCACTTCAACGACGCAAGCGTTGGCAAAGTCGAACGATGTCGCAACTACGCCCGCAACCTCTTCGCGTTTCTCGAAGTCTACAATCCGGAACTCGTATGTATTGGTATAACAGATCACAATTACTTTGACGAAAGGCTTCTGGATGTCTTTATAGAGTATGCCGAGCATGCGTCACTGAAGATCATTCCTGGCGTTGAGATTAATTGCGGAGGTATCCACATGCTTCTGTTTTTTCCTACGATCTTGTATGGAAAGTCGACCTTCTCGGAAGGGATCCACACATTTCTCGAAGGGTTCGATATACATACTCGAACAAAAGAGGGCGTCCTTACAGCTACAAGCGCAAACATCAAACACATTCTTGATGAGGTAAAAAAGAATAACGGCATCGTCATATATCCGCATTGCAACAGTGACAACGGCTTATTTCAAGAACGAACAAAAACTGACCGCACGATTCTCGCCGAGGTCTTTAACCATCAACGAGTGAACCTTCTTCAGTCTCTGAACCATAGATCTTCGATAGCGGTTACAGAATACATAAAGAGCCTGGATACGCTTAAATCTAAATTCTGCACTCACATTAGTTCAGACGCCCGTTGCCTTCGCGATTACGGTCGAGCCGATCAGGATGGCAACTATCTCTGGATCAAGGCAGATCCAACATTCGAAGGGCTCCGGCAGATCATTTTCGAGCCCGAACAGCGTATCTTCGTCGGCCCGCAAAAGCCGGAAGAAAAGAAACCATACTTCCTTATTGACCAGGTCCGATTCCTCGACAATACAGGCGGTGCGAGATTTGCGAGTGACCCGATTGAAATCAACCAGAACCTAACGACTATCATAGGAGGCAAGTCAACGGGCAAGTCTCTCCTCCTGTACTATGTCGCAAAGACGATTGATCGGAGCGAAGTAAAGGAAAGAGCTGAGATGGCGGATTCATCGGTCAATTACGACTTCGATGAAGAGCCGAATTTCAACTTCGAAGTAACCTGGAAAGACGGCCAAAAAACCTTACTGAAAGTGCCAGAAGGTGCACCCGAGGGAGAATCGCGCGAGCGCAAAATCCTCTACATTCCGCAGAAATACCTGAATACGCTCTCAGAGGCGAATATCAAAAGTCGTGAGGCGTTAAATGAGTTTGTACTGAGTGTTATTTTGCAGGACGCTGTCACGGCGGAAAGGCACAGCGAGACGATAGAAGAAATCAAGGATGCGATGAAAACCATCCAATCCAATATCGGGCAGCTCTTTACGGATTCGGACGATATTCGAAAAACGGAGGAGGAGTTGAAACAGGCCGGTGACGAGAAGGGCATCGAGAAATACATAGAGACACTGCAAGTTCAGATTAATGAAATCAAGGCAAAATCAGGCCTCACGGAAGATCAAATCAAGCAATACGAGACGTTAACGACGCGAGAAAAAGAAATCGTGGCGCGCGTGTCAAATCTCGAGAGCGACAAAAAGACAGTAAGAAATTTGCAAAGTGCTCTTGCCACGCGGCTGGGCGCATTACGTTCGACGGCCGACGAGTATGAAGCATATCTAAATGATGCAGAGATTAAGTCAAAACTCCGCGCCGAATTCGACGCGATGGATACCTTCGCGCCTACGGTGCAGGCGATATCGGCCAATCTGACAGTAGATATCGACGTGAAACTCAGTGTGCTTAACGCCGAACTGGCGACAATCAAGACGGAGCTCGCGCCGCTTCTGGCCAAGGTACAGATGCAAACGGAATTGCAAACCAAGACGGATGCTATCAAGCTTGAGCAGCAGAAGCAAAATGAGATCGCAATCAAGAGAAATGCGCTGAGTACGAAGCGTGAATCATACAAGAAGAAATCGGAAGCAATCACCGAATCGTACACTCAGGTTATTGCAAAGTATGAGGGGCTTCGGAACGATTTCAAGAAATTCGAGAGTAAATTCGGTGACATCTCGCTCGGTGTGCACGTCGGTTTCAATGACGAAGCGTTCAACGCGGATGTTGTGAAGGAGTACATCAACAAGACCGACCTGAAGAGGGTCATCCCTGAGGCAGAATGGGGCGATGAATTCGTGTACCGATATGATCCGACAAAACACGTTGCCAACATTACGACCGTTTTCGACGGTCTGCTCGTTGGCACAATAAACACGCTCAAGAATCGTCTTGTGAAGGATGCCGTAGCGAAGCTTCTCGATAATTACTTCTTCTTGGATTTTCGTATCTTCTACAAGAACGACTCACTAGATAAGATGTCGCCCGGAAAGAAGGGGCTGGTACTCCTCCAGCTACTCATTAACCTCAGTAACGAGGAGTGGCCAATTCTTCTCGATCAACCCGAAGATGACCTCGACAATCGCTCAGTTTATGATGACCTCGTCGAGTTTCTCAAAAGGAAGAAGCTCCAGAGGCAGATTATCATCGTCACTCACAACCCGAATCTAGTTGTAGGCGCTGACGCCGAAGAAACGGTAGTCGCAAATCAATCGGGACAAGAAGTAGGTCGTGAGAACCGGAAATACCGATTCGAATATGTTTCCGGGGCATTAGAGAACAACTTTGAGTTGGATATAGCCGTCGAACCTGCAATCTTGTATCGTAAAGGAGTCCGTCAGCATGTTTGCGAGATTCTCGAAGGTGGCAAGGAGGCGTTCAAGAAACGCGAGCAAAAATACGGCTTTCCAAGAGAATAGAAAACGCTCCACGGCATTTAGTGGTGCCTGCCCCCGCAATTTTCGCATCGGTGAGCCTCTCCGATCTCTAGCCGTGGCTCTTCCGGGTATTCGGACTATAATCGCCCCATGCATCACCCCTACTACATCAAGATGGTCTACGGCTCCTCAAGCCATGCGGATCGACCGTGGCGCGAAGGGAAGGAGGACTACTTGCACTTCAGAGAGGAACAGCAGTCTCTCTGCAATCATTTCGGCGATGCCACTGGCTTCCTTGTATATGAGACGAAACATAGTCGTGGAGGAAGTGATGGCTCTCAAACGATATTCGCAAGGGGTTCGATTGAGTCACTCGGCTGTGAGAACGTGTGGGCCGAGCAGCAAATCGAAGACGATTACGGTAATCGTTATCCCTTGGGTGTGAAGGTTCGGTTCGAAAAGATAGTCTCGCCGGACAAAGGTCTCACGAGAGAGCAGGTATACCAGTTATGTCCTCGGCTTGAAAATCATTTCGGACAAGCAAAGGGCGGCCTGATAGGCATCACACTAGAGGAGTTCAAGGCATTGAGCGCGGCTTTGGACCAAAAGTGCTAGACTCATGAAGATTCACCCAATTGGGGTTGAATGGCAACAGAAAATATGGCCCAAACAAACATAAAAGTCAGTGAGTTGGTAGAGAAGGTTCAACGAGGTGAGCTCACGTTGCCCGAGATGCAAAGGCGCTATGTTTGGCCTGCTACACGTGTCCGTGATCTTTTAGACTCTCTATACCGTGGATATCCCTCAGGAACTATTCTTGTGTGGGAAACAGACGAAGAAATGCCTGTGCGGGAAATGGCGGTCAGAGCTACGAGGACGCCTACCACGTCACAAAAACTACTTCTTCTCGACGGCCAGCAACGTGTGACATCACTCACTGCTATTTTAAGCGGCGAGCCTGTGCACGTGAGAAGTAAGAATCGTCAAAAGACCATAGATATCCTTTTCAACCTAGAACACCCAGACGGTCCGCCGGTAGATATTACAGAAGTAGATGACGTGGACTTCACGACCGATATTGAGGATGTTGAGGACGAAGAAACGGTAGAAAGAGATATACAGGCAGAAATGCGTAAGCGTACATTTGTCGTTGCCGGCCGTGCCCTGAAAAATGATCCGATATGGGTGCCCGTTTCGGAGATTTTCAAAAAGGATCCAAGTGAAATACTACAAAATACCGGCATCACGTCTTTGACGGACCCGCGTTATAAAAAGTATTCGGAACGGTTGGCCAAGATAAGAAAAATCAGAGACTACTCGTACAACGTGGAAATTCTCCCGGCGACCATGTCGTATGAAGAAGTGACGGAGATATTCGTCCGGGTCAACTCTCTCGGCATAAAATTGCGTGGCACCGATTTGGCGATGGCGCAGATTACTTCCAAATGGAAGGGGTTCATGGATCAAGTGGAGGGGTTGGCGGAAGAGTTTGAGAATGATGAGGATTACGTCATAGAGACGGGCTTACCTGTTCGTCTCATGACGATTTTTGCCACAAAGCAGAGTAGGTTTAAGACTATAGGCAAAGTAAGCAGAGAAAAATTGGAAGAAGCGTGGACGCAAGCTGGTGAAGGCTTGCGGTTTGCCGTTAATTTTATAAGAGAAAATGGTGGCGTAGACAATCTCTCCTATCTTTCCTCACCATTTCTGATCATTCCGGTAGCGGTTTATTGGATATTGAAGGATGATCAATCTTTGACACAAGAGGAAGAAAGGAAATTGCTTCGATGGTTATATATCGCTCATATGCGAGGACACTACAGCATGGGCTCTTCCGAATCGATACTCGATGCAGATCTCGGTATTCTCTTCAGAAAGAAGGGGTTGAAAGAACTCACGAGCCAATTGCACCTGCACGTAAAAAAGTTTGACGTTGATTATGACGACCTCGTGAACCGAAGCATACGGAGTCCATTTTTCTCAATGCTCTATTTTGTTTTTAAGCATAAAGGGGTCAAAGACTGGTGGTCTGGGTTGAAGCTGTCTGATAAACACACCGGCAATGCCCACACCATTCAGTACCACCATATATTCCCGAAGTCCCTATTAAAGGAATACGAGAAAAAGGAGGTGAACGAGATTGCCAACATGGCCTTCATTGGATTAAATACCTATAATGACCTCCTAAAAAGGCTTTACGGGCACTTTCAGAGGAGGTACTACGATAATAAAGATAAGAGTCATTCAATGTCGTCCACAGAACTTAGAGAGTTCGATGACTTATTTGTTTATCTTCTGTTGAAAATTCCCTTCCCGCCAGAGGTTATGTTTCGTTTGAAATTCTTCTCGCAATTCTTTGAAGAAGATTCGCTTAAATATTTTCCTAACCACTATCTATGGGCAACCTTGAATAACGAGCCCCTGAATAAAGAACTGCCTACAATGAAGGCCACCTATAAAGCCGTAGAGGCTTGGCTTTACCCAAAAAATGCCGAAGACCCGAGTGCCTCAGCAAGCGTTGCGAAAGTCGGTTAAAATACCCCTACGGTCGTTGGACTCAAAAGTTTGAATCCCTCCCTCTCCGCAAATTCCGGATGATATAATTCGCCGATGGATTTGCGCTCGCAGATAGTTTCCGTCATCAAGGGTGACGTGCAGGATGACGCGGAGACGCTCAAGAAATTCAGCCGCGACACGAGCATTTTCGAGCGTAAGCCCGCGCTTGTCGTTTCGCCCAAAGACGCGGATGACGTTTCGGCACTTGTACGCTTCGCTTCCGAAGCAAAAAAGAAGGGCGAGAACATCTCGCTCACCGCCCGCGCTGCGGGCACCGATATGTCGGGAGGCCCACTCACCGATTCGGTGGTTGTCTCCTTCACGAAATACATGAATGCGATGGGGGATATCGGTGCTGACTACGCCGTCGCGGAGCCGGGCATCTACTACCGCGATTTTGAGGCCGAGACGCTCGCAGAGAACGGCTCCATACTTCCGCCGTATCCCGCCTCGCGTGAGATGTGCGCATTGGGCGGCATGATAGCGGACAATGCGGGCGGCGAGCTTA
>Ga0209542_10011506_pt1 | contig 15682 bp, 20 predicted proteins | sample RifCSPhighO2_01_FD_184028 | JGI IMG/M metagenome (GOLD analysis project Ga0209542, IMG submission 184028) | Soil microbial communities from Rifle, Colorado - Rifle CSP2_plank highO2_0.1 (SPAdes) (version 2) | ecosystem: Environmental > Terrestrial > Deep subsurface > Rock core/Sediment ... | reverse complement strand
TTGTGCCGAAGTCTTCCTTAATTTGGACACAGCTTGGGGTATTGTTCCTTTTGGTTTTGGTAGCGTATTTAATCAGGGATGCGGTATTTGCTTTTTTCAAAGACCGTTTCTCACACCACACAGGGATCCGGGACAGGGTACTCACGCTTTTAGACCACGGGATAATAAGTTTTAGCCGGATTGAAAGAGGTTATAACCGCTTAATCCACAAGATTTTAGTTTCGAATTCAGCCCGCAGAAACACCATTATTATGGTGGTTATCTTTTCAGTTTTTTCTTACCTGTTGGTGCCTCTGGGATTTGTAAAATCCGAGTTCTTCCCCGGGACCGACGAAAATAACATGTATATTTCCATTGAATATCCGTCGGGAACTAATTTACAGACCGCCAAAGCCCAAAGCATCAAAGTTTTGGAAAACTTGAAAGACATACCGGAAGCAAAGACTGTCACTATGGAAATGGGCCGGGGGTTTTCCGACTTTGGCGGTCCCGGTGGTGCCGGTGCCAATAATGTTCTATTCGCGCTGGCTTTGCAGGATGCCGGACAAAGGGACAGGACTGCTTCTGAGATTGCCCAGGATTTAAGAAATAAATTTGTTGATTACAGCCTGGCCAAGGTTTCGGTTATTGAAGTTTCGGGCGGACCCCCGGCAGGAGCCGACTTGCAAATTAAGCTTTTCGGACCTGACCTTAAAACATTGGACCAATACGCCGCCAAAATCCAAGACTATCTAAAAACACAACAGGGCGTTACCAATATCGATAAAAGTATTAAACCCGGAACCTCAAAGTTAACTTTTGTCCCGGATAAAAGCAAATTATCTGCCAATAATCTGACCGTTGACCAGCTGGGGTTTTGGCTCAGGCTGTATGCTTCCGGGTTTGAGGCCGATGAGTTAAAGTTCTCAGGTGAAGAGGACCTGACCGAAGACGTCACTATCCGCTTCGGATCAGGAACCCAAAGTGTGGAGGATTTAAGCCGAATCCAAATCCCGACTGCAAAAGGTAATATTCCTCTTATCTCGCTTGGGGAAATTAAGCTGGCAGCCAATCCCACTGTTATCACCCGGGAGGATGGAAACAGGACGATGTCGGTTGTTGCCGCAGTCACCGAAGGTTTTAATGTAGCTGACTTAAATAAAAAGCTGGAAAGTTATGCCGATTCGTTAAACCTCCCTTCAGGCTACGGTTGGGCGACAGGCGGAGCAAACGAAGAGAACCAAAGATCGGTTATATCAATTTTACAGGCAATGGTTTTGTCCTTTCTGTTAATTATTATTACCATGGTCTTGCAATTTTCCTCATTCAGAAGGGCTTTTATCGTCATGCTGGTTATACCTCTGTCGATTTCCGGAGTCTTTATTATGTTTGCTTTGTTTCAAATTCCGTTATCTTTCCCGGCGTTAATTGGCATACTGGCGTTATTTGGAATTGTGGTTAAAAATTCAATTCTGATTGTTGATAAAATTTTGATTAACCAGGCTACCGGAATGGAATTCGGGGAATCGGTCGCCGATGCGGCGGCGTCCCGTCTTGAACCTATCGCCCTGACTTCCCTTTGCACAATCGCCGGCCTTATCCCGATCACAGTTTCCGACCCTCTTTGGCGCGGCTTGGGAGGCGCAATTATTGCCGGACTTACTTTCTCGGGAACAATAATGCTGTTCTTTATTCCGGTTGTATACTACCTAATATATAATCCCCATCGAAAACATCCAGTCCGTAACAAAAAATAATTTACGCTTACACCTGAAAGGTGGGAAGGTAAATTAAAATTTATGAATAGATGCATTTGGCTTGGGTTAGCCTTACTACTAGTTTTTATTTTCCCTGCTCCCACTAACGCAGAAAGCTGTGGAGTTTTCCATAAGAAGGTTAATGATCTCTGCGTCCATTTTGACGTCCCTTCAAACGCACATCTAACTTACTCAGGTAACAGTTGGGATTGTAACAGGGGTTTTAAAAGAAGCGGTGATGGATTTGGTTGTGAAGAAATTAGAATACCCGTGAACGCTTCGGAGAATTTTATAGGAAGCTTCAGTTGCAATTCGGGTTATAAAAAAGACGGTGATATTTGCGTAAAAGCAGAAGAAGAGGCAAATGGTAAATTTTATGAGATAGGCGCGGATTTTTATTGCCTTAGCGGATATAAAAGGAACGAATTGGAGCGTAAATGCGAAAAAATAGTTATCCCGGCAAACGCCCGGGAAGATTCCTCCTCACTTGACGGCTGGAGGTGCTTCAGCGGATACCTTAAAGAGGGGAACGAGTGCAAAAAATTTAATTTACCCGAGCACGGATACTGGTTTATTGATTTTTGGGGCTGCGAACCTGGGTTTAAGAAAAACACCGATGCCAAGTCTTGCGAGAAAATTTTCATTCCTGAAAACGCTCACGCTTCGAACACCTTTGACGGCTGGCTGTGCAATTCAGGCTATACCAAAAACTACCGCGAAAATCGATGTGATAAACTATCGCCGTGATTGATAGAGATTCCCATTCTCCGAGACGCCGTAGATTACTACTAACAGCATCTGCTGTCACAGGACTTGTATTTCTAGAGCCACTATTATCTGCCTGCAGTACTCCTGGAAAAAAACTACCTTTAGAGTATGCAGAGCAATATCAGGGGATTTATATAGCAACTCAACCTGAACCTGTTTTAAAAGGAAACTTCAACTTCAGAAGCTACTACACGCATTTAGATGAAGATCCAAATGAGTATGTTAGAAGAAACCCGACTAGAACACATGATCATGCCTGGCTCACTACAGAAGAAGAAAATATAATTAAATCCGCAATTAGAACAGTACCTTATGCTCAAGCTATTAACGATATGATAATTACATACCGTAACGGTAGAGATGCTGATGGAAATTCTTTTGAAATGAAAGGTTTTCATTTATCAGAGGGTTGGTATCAAGAATTACATTGGGGTGAGCAAGTCCAAGCACCTTTTCAAGCCCGCGCCATCATGTTAGTTACAGATTCCAGTATCGATTATTCACAACCTTTGTCCCCAACAAGACAAGCAATTGGTCAGAATACGATTGGGGATGCCCTAGAAGGTGCAGTTATTCATGAATACGGACATGCTTTAATTGATGAAGTAAAAAGATCAGAAACTCCAAATTGTGATGATTTACCGGATGACGGATTGCCTAAAATCCATTTTCCATTAGGAAGTCCAGCCAGCAGAGATATTAACCATCCTTTAATTAAAACATTTGCTACTGTAACCAATTGGTCCTACGGTACTAATGATATAGCAGTAAGTCAGGGCTCACCAGGAAGTTATATGGCTTCAGCAGATGAGAAATGTGTTTGGATAAACCCATGGATTGAAGTTAATACAAAAGATAAATCAAAACAGCTGGTGGTTATAAGGCAATTGCGTGTTTCAGAATATGGAACAGTTAATTTAATTGAAGAAGCATTTGCTGAGTTTTTCAGAGCTTCCATTCAAGCCCGAGAACTCTTGACTGATCCAGAAAGACGTTATTTTGATATTTTACATAATGGAATGACAAAGAATCCAAACCAAATGATCGAAGAAATTAGACGGAACCCGCAAATACTACTTAGATAATTTAAGCCACTTGCAAATTCTGTCTTAAAAGTCTTAAATATCCAAACAAGCCCACCTTCGCATGAAGCTACGGCGGGCAAAGGAGGTGAATTTATGCTTAATTTTAATAGTATTTTGCTTTTCTCGGAGAATCCATCCGCACTATCAGCTTTTTATGAAAAAGTGTTTCAGAAAGAGCCGGTTTGGAAGGAAGGCGATTATTCGGGATTCCAGGTTGGTGCAGGATTTTTTACAGTCGGGCCCCATGATAAAGTTGCCGGGAAGTCTCAAAATCCTGAAAGAATCATGTTTAACTTTGAAACAGAAGACGTCCAGGGAGAATTCGACAGAATCAAGGAACTCGGTGCAGTTGTCATAGCCGAGCCTTATCATCCCGGTGAGGAACCTGAAATGTGGATTGCCACATTGGCTGATCCGGACGGTAATTATTTCCAACTGATGACCCCGATGAATCTCTAGTCAAAAAGGAACCCTTTGATGTCTTGTAAACCTTAAGACTGGCAAGATAAGATAGTCTAAAGGGGGTGATTTATTTGAAGTGGTTACATCCAATAGCTTTTGGACTGGTTATTATTGGTGCTCTCAATTGGGGGTTAGTTGGTCTTTTCGGGATTAATTTAGTCAGTATGATTTTTGGAGGCATGGGGTTGGAGAATATAATCTATATTTTAGTAGGAGTGGCAGCCGTCTATAGCATCTTTGATCATAAAGAAAATTGTATGCTCTGCAACGGCAAGGGAAAGAGGAAATAGTGAGGATTTTGTTTCGGAATTATAACGTCAGTGAGTCAACAAAACAGCAACTGCTCTACGGGGTTGCTGTTTTGGTGTGCATTGTTTCTATTTTCAGTATTGTCATTTTTTTCTCAGTTTACAGCGACGATCCGGCACCGGGCGGTTTTCCATCGCCAACCCCGGGAGCTTTCTCAAATTTGACTTCACAAGCTAACAGGCAGGGACAGGTCGCCGGAGCTCAAACCCGGCAGCAGCCTAGGCAACAAGAACAGATTCCTGTACAAGTCGGGCCCAATATACCCTCTCCTGTGCCGTCAATCGCACCGTCTCCTTCGCTGATGCCCAGCCCAAGTCCTTCCCCAAGCCAAACTCCAACACCTACACCGGCTCCGGTAAATAACCCAACTCCCACCCCGACTCCTACACCATCACCTTCGCCTAGTCCGAGTTCGAGTCCATCGCCTTCGCCCAGTCCGAGTCCATCGCCGCCCACAACGGTTCTAAGCGCAACTGCATCTTGCAATAATGATAACTCTACCAAAGTAGATCTTAATTGGAATGGAGTGTCTGGCGCTTTTAGCTACAATTTATACAGAGATAACAATAGTCTTATATCCTCAGGCTCATTAAATACACATTACACTGAGAATGGGGTGAGTCCCGGATCACATATTTATTTTGTCAGGCTGGTTAATTCGTCCGGCGAGTCAGGGGACTTAGATACACACCAACTCGATGTACCATCCTGTCCATAATATTTACCCATATCTCATTAGACTTAATTTTTTGACTGTTTTAAGTTAAAATTATAGGTCAATGAAAAATATCTGGAAGTCTCTTAAAAGACCAATCTTTGTGCTTGCACCGATGGATGATGTAACGGACACGGTTTTCCGGCAAATTATCGGGGATCTTGCCGCGCCTGATTTATATTTTACCGAGTTCACTTCTATTGACGGGTTGGTTTCGGAAAAGGGGAGAGAGGCAGTTAGTAAAAGGCTTCAGTTTACAGAAAAGGAACGGCCGATTATTGCCCAGATTTGGGGAAACGACCCCGTAAAATTCTACGAGGCTGCGAAAATAATTAAACAAATGGGGTTTGACGGTATTGATATCAATATGGGTTGTCCGGAAAAGTCGGTTGTTAAAAGGGGAATGTGCTCTGGACTAATTAATAATCCGTCACTCGCCGCGGAAATAATAGAAGCAGTCAGGGAGGGGAGCGGACTACCTGTCAGTGTTAAAACACGGATCGGATTCAGAACAGTCCAAACTGAAGAGTGGCTGGGGTTTTTGCTTAAGCAGAATCTGGATGCTTTGATTATTCACGCCAGAACCGTAAAAGAGATGAGTAAAGTCCCGGCCCATTGGGAAGAAATTGCCAAAGCAGTTGAACTGAGGAATAAAATCAGCCCGGGGACATTGATCATCGGTAATGGTGATATTGAATCTTATGATGATGGATTGGAAAAGATTAAGACTTACGGTGTTGACGGGGTAATGATTGCAACAGGCATATTCAAGAACCTTTGGATATTTGAGAAGACCGGCAAGATCCACGATCTCACTTTAGACGAAAGATTAAACCAGCTTTTAAAACACACCCGGCTTTTTACGGAAACTTGGGGCGAAACCAAATCCTTTGCAATCCTAAAAAAATTCTTCAAAATTTATATCTCAGAGTTTAAAGGTGCGTCGGAAACGAGGGCTGAATTTATGAATACCAATTCCCTCGAAGAAGTCAAAAGCCTGATAACAAAGTACTCTAATCAACCTCAGGGACAATAAACGTTCGATCGTGCTATTATTGTCTAGTGAATACCAGAACTGGTATTGGCGACTACTTATTGATTGCCCTGGAGAAAGCCACTGATGGCTTTGTTAGGTTGGAGGACTTCTTAGCAAATACCCACATCTACGCTAAAGGATACGAGCGGCCCCTTAAAAAATCCAGCTTCTCCAAAGCTATAAAAAGGCTTCGTGAGAAAGGTTTTATTGAATTTGCAAATGAATCAGAAATAATAATTAAGCTTACGGATGCAGGCAAAACTGAAGCTCTCTGGGAAAAAGTTCGTCAATTAGAAGGCGTCTGGGATGGAAAATGGCGGATAGTGGCCTTTGATATTCCTGAAAGTCATTCTTTAACCCGCAATCTTTTTAGAAGAAGATTAAAAGAGTTAGGATTCCAACTTTTGCAAAAAAGTATCTGGATTTCAAAAGCAAACTGCACTGATTTAATCAGAAAGTATATTAATGATCTTGGTATTTCTAAATGGGTTAGTGTCCTGGAAGCAGAAAATGTTGACTTTGGCGAACTAAATAGACATTAATGGTTCGATCGGACTATTATTGTCCAGAAGGTGGCGAGGTGTGGCTATGTAATTTAAATTCAAAATCTGTATAATTGAACCTATGACAACAGATGAGCGTTTTAACTTAATTACCAGAAACCTGACTGAGGTCTTAACTGAAGAAGATTTAAGGCATCTACTGGAAACAGACACACCGCTCAGACACTATATTGGTTTTGAGGTATCGGGAAAACTTCATGTAGGTCATTTTTTCCAGCTAATGAAGGTTAAGGACGTACAGGAAGCCGGAGGTGAAACAATTATTTGGCTTGCGGATCTTCACTCAGTAGTTAACGATAAACTGGGCGGAAATCTGGATACTATTAAAAGAATGTCTCGGGAATATTTCATTCCCGCTATGGAAACTCTCTTTGAATGCATTGGTGGGGATCCAAAGAAACTCATTTTTCAACTTTGTTCAGAGGAGTATGCCAAACACCCTGAATTCTGGTTCACATTCTTAGAAATGGCTAAGGGTACATCTCTTGCCAGATCTAAAAGGTCCATAACCATCATGGGCCGCGAAGAAGCTGAAGACAGCATAGAAACCGCTAAAATCATGTACCCAATCATGCAGGCAGCAGACATTTTCCTGCTTCAGGCTAATATTGCCCAAGCTGGAATGGATCAAAGAAAAGTTCACGTCGTAGCAAGAGATACTGCATTACAGATCAAAACTAGCGCTTTAAAGGATTCTAAAGGAAATCAGATTAAGCCTGTAGCAATTCACACTCCAATCTTATTAGGACTCCAGACTCAAGCTTTAATAGGAGACAAAGAAGATGCGGATATTTTGGCAATGTTAAACAAAATGAGTAAGTCTAAAGCTGAGAGCGGAATAACAGTTCATGACTCTGACGAGATTATAAAAAAGAAAATTAATTCCGCATTCGCACCAGAAGGTTATGGAGATTCAACAAATAACCCTTTACTCAATTGGACCAGATATCTTATTTTTAATGAGCAGTCTGCAAGACTCAATATCAGTCGTCCCGAAAAATGGGGAGGGGATATGAAGTTTAATAGTTACGAAGAATTGGAAAAAGCATATATTGCTAAAGACCTTCACCCAATGGATCTAAAAAATGCGGTTGCGGACTATTTGATTGAAATTTTAGAACCGGCAAGAAAATATTTCGAAGAACCGAAAAGGAAAGCCGCCCTTCTGGAAATAGAAAACCTTACATCAAGATAAATCTACAAACGGTTTCTCTGATTCATCACCAAAGCTCGGAGTCCGTTGTCGTTTAATATGTTATCCAGCATCGGTTTTATCTGGGCGTTTGAGCCCCTAACCCAAACCAGATCTCTTAAGGCCGGGAGCCGGTCATTGGTGTAAGGCAGCTCTACTGAAACTCCTTTTAAAATTAACCGAACTAAAAGCCGGTTGCCTCTATTATTGGGTTTGACAACAAGTCCTAAAGTCCTTTCGGAATCATGAATTGGCATTTCAGGAATTTAGCACTTTAAATATTTAAATACAATGGATATGATACAGGTATGGACACTCTTCTTAGAAAATACCGGATTCTTTTTATTATTCTTTCTACTATCGGCGCAGTAGGTTTAATCGCTTCTTCATTACTGCCTTTCTTCCTTTATTGAGCTAGGTTTATAATTGCCTGATGAATTTAGACACACCGCTAAGGCACATTCCCGGCATCGGTTACCTTCACGGGAGAAGGCTGGCAGAAATTAATTTACTGACGGTCAATGATTTAATCAATCATTTTCCGTTTAGATACGATGATTTCTCGGAGATTGTCCCAATAAATGAGGCGCAACTCAATACCAAAGTCACACTCAAAGGTGAGATTTGGTCGATCAAAAATATATTTACCAGATATGGGAAGAAATTAACTCAGGCTGTTTTTAATGACGGTACCAATTCAATTAACCTGACCTGGTTTAACTCAACGTATTTAACCAAAAGTATTAAAGTAGGGGACCGTTTACAAATATCAGGTAAATTGACGAAATACGGATCCAAGCTTTCAATAATTATGCCGGTTTGGGAAAGGCTGGAATCAGGGATAAGTATCAAGGGACAAGTAGTAAGGGAAGAAAAATATTTACACACCGGAGGATTGATCTCGGTCTATCCTGAGACCGAAGGAATCAGTTCAAAATGGTTAAGAACAAAAATCTCGCAGATTCTACCTAAAGTCAGTTTGTTTATCGAAGATCCGTTGCCCGGGGATATTAAAGGTAAAATGCTCGATTTAAAAGATTCTTACCAAAAGATTCATTTTCCTGAGAATTATCCTGATGCCGATAAAGCCAGAGAAAGATTGGCTTTCGACGAAATTTTTATAATCCAGCTCCAAACTTTAAAAGTCAAAAGCGAATGGTCTAGGGTTAAATCAATTGAGGCGCTGTCAATTAACCGGCCGGAATTAGAGAAATATATTAAGTCGTTGCCTTTTCAACTGACCGGGGCCCAACTAAAAGTTCTGGAAGAAATTATTTCTGATTTAAAATCACAGACTCCGATGAACCGCTTAGTCCAGGGCGAGGTGGGGTCGGGTAAAACGGTCGTAGCAGCCATAACAGCTTATATTTCGCATTTAAACGGTCTAAAGACCCTCTACATGGCACCGACTGAAATCTTAGCGTTTCAGCACCACGCCACTTTCCAGAAACTCCTAGCACCTGTGGGAATAAACACCGGGCTTTATACAGGAAGCAAAAAATTCACTAAGATTAAAGATTTAAGATTGAAGACTGGAAAAAAAAATATCAAATCTTCAATAACTAATCTTCAGTCTTCGCCTGATATAATCATCGGCACTCATGCTTTGCTTTCCGACAAGTTAGTAGCAGACGACGTAGGCCTGGTTATAATTGATGAACAGCAGCGGTTCGGTGTTGAACAAAGATCGATTCTCAGGAGTAAAGCTAAAATTCCTCATTTTCTAACAATGACGGCAACCCCAATCCCCAGGACTGTTGCTCTAACTTTATACGGTGATTTGGATTTATCAATTATCGACGAACTGCCGAAGGGCAGGATTCCGGTAAAGACTCATGTTGTCCCTTCCAAAAAGCGCAAGGATGCTTATAAATTTATCCAGCAAAGAGTTGATGCAGGGGAACAGGTTTATATTATTACTCCATTGATTGAGATTTCAGAAACCTTACTGACAGTTAAAGCGGCAAAAGATGAATTTGAAACTCTACAGAAAGTATTCCCAAAGCTGAAATTAGGATTATTGCATGGCTGTCTTAAACCAAAAGAGAAAGATCAGGTCTTAAATGATTTCAAAGATAAAAGATTCGATATTTTAGTTTCAACTTCGGTTGTCGAGGTCGGTGTTGATGTCCCTAATGCCACAATAATGGTCATAGAAGGCGCGGAAAGGTTTGGGTTGGCGCAATTACACCAGTTAAGAGGCAGGGTGGGCAGGGGTAGCAAACAGTCATACTGCTTATTATTCCCGACAACCGAGGAATCCCAAATTGTCTCAAGGCTCAAAAACCTGGAAAGAATTTCAGACGGAATGAAGCTGTCAGAGATTGACTTAAAAATCAGAGGATCGGGTGAGATATTCGGCAAACGCCAATCAGGAAGGCTTGATTTAAAAATCGCCTCTTTCGCCGATATAGACTTAATAGAAAAAACCCGCGCAGCAGCCCAGAAATTATTAGCCGAAGATGCTACTCTTGCTAATTACCCACGACTTAAGGTAAAATTATCAAGTTTTGAGCAAGTAGCTCCCGACTAAAACAAATTTAAAATTCAAAGTTTAAAAAGTAAAATTTTAATTTTGATTTTTTATATTTAAATTGGAGATAACATAATGCCTGCAGAACCAAAGAAGCGCCATTCCAGATCGGTAAAAAATATCAGACGTGCATCGATTAAGCTCGCTGCCATAAATTTAGTGATTTGCCCGAATTGTAATTTCAAAACCATGGCCCACATGGTTTGCAGGAATTGCGGCTCCTACGCCGGCAAAAAAGTCCAGGACGAAGCTGTAAAAGTCACACGAGCATAATTTATGGAGATTGTTGCTACAACGGGACTATTAGGCATTGAAAGACCTCTAAGAAGAGGCGATAGGCTTTTATTTAAGGCACCTTTAACCCATTACCACGGTACAAGAATAATCCCAAACTCAAATGAAGGAATTGTAAGTGGAGTTGGGGATGGTTACGTACTATGCGACCGTGCTGGTTATTCTTATACTCTAACTCCAGACAATGTCAGGCGCGATAAACCCAAAGTTGATTCACCATTACCTTTTATCTCTTTAGGTGTAAATTTCAGATTACGTTATTAAATCCTCTCTTCTAGTATAATTACTTTATGAAAACATCAAAGGATCCCCGGCATTTAGAAAGAATTAAAGTTATGCAGGAGTTATTTTCTTTTGCTTTCAGTAAAGAGCAGAAAGCAGAGAATAGGAAATCTCAGCTGATTTTAAGCAATGTAGCCGATATTGATAATTGGATAGAAAAGTCGGCTCCAAAATGGGATGTCAGTAAAATCAACCGCATTGATTTGGCAATTTTAAGAATGGCTGTCTACGAATTAATGGTTGAAAAATCAAATCCGCCTAAAGTTATTGTTGATGAATCAGTTGAGCTGGCCAAGGAATATGGTTCGGAAGCCAGCCCCGGTTTTATCAACGGAGCATTGGGCAAACTCATTTCAGATAATAAGCTGCTATAACCAGGAAATTGACCCATTCAGCTTCGCTCAGTCTCAACACTGAGCGAAATCGAAGTATTGACTTTCATCGTAGATTTGCTTACTTTAAAATTCAGGGGAGAAAATGATTAACACACAAGATAAAAACGGATTACAAACCGAAGTCATTGCCGAAATTGCCAAACATTTAGGGGTAACGCCCCAGGATATTGATATTAACGCCGGACTTACTGACGATTTGGGTCTTGGACCGGTAGAAATGGCCGATTTGATTGCGGCTATATCCCAAAAATTTAAAGTTAATTTCTCAAGCAACGACGTACCAAGAATAAAAACAGTTGAAGATTTAGTAGTTACAGTCGAAGATTTAAGTTTGGATTAATGCAGGTTATGGATTTTGATTCCAGTTGGATAGAAGAGCAGCTTAGGAAACCCTCCCTTTTTACCAGAGCTTTTATACACCGGTCATTTTTAAATGAGGCGGGAATTAATATCCAGTCGAATGAAAGACTGGAGTTTTTGGGTGATTCTGTGCTTTCTTTCATAATTTCTTCATATTTGTTTAAAGAGCGGACAGACGACGCCGAAGGTGATCTGACCAATTTGCGATCTTATATCGTAAAAACAAAATCGCTGGCCAAAGCCGCCTCCGATTTAAATCTGGGAGTCTATTTGAAGCTCTCAAGGGGCGAAGAACAGTCCGGCGGCAGGGAAAATCCGCAAATTTTAGCCAATACCTTCGAGGCCTTACTGGGAGCCATCTATTTGGAGCTGGGGCTTGAAACTGCCACTAAATTTGTTGAAGAAAAATTGCTACCGCTCTTCTTAAATGAGTTAAAAAGCGGACCGCCTAAAGATGCCAAGTCTTTTCTCCAGGAAATAGCCCAGACTAAAACCAAACAATCACCCAAATATAAAATATTGCAAACCTCAGGACCAGATCATGCTAAGCTTTTTAGCGTCGGAGTCTTTTTGGAAGGCAAGATGATCGGTGAGGGTCAGGGTTCAAGCAAACAAGTGGCAGAGGAGCAGGCGGCAGCTAAAGCTCTCAATCATCTTCAGGCTAGTTGAACCGGTAATACCGGACATTGTTTTCCTTTTTAAGTTCCTTTGTATCGGGAAATTTAAAATAATTGGCGGCAATTTTACTTCCCGGCTTTAATTCTTTTTTAAGTTTTTTTTCAAGTCTGCCCATGATGTGGGCAATTCCGTAAAGAGTGACGGCATTAAATCCTGAAAGATCGGTTGTCCAAAAATCTTTAAAATGGATAAAGGCTTTTTTCTGTAAACCCGCTTTACGTATCCGGTACCGGGAAAAAGCCACCAGAACAGGATTAATTTCGTAACCGTGGGATTCAACCCCAAGTTTGGCAAAAGCTACGACAATCCTGCCGTCTCCGGAACCCAGGTCTACCAGTTTGTCATTTTTTTTCAGACGGAGCAGCTTAATCATAGTTCGAATCCGGTTGTCGGCAACCGGCGCATAAGGCGCTCCAAAAATAAGCGCATATAAAATTAGACAAAAAAACACTGTTAAGGAAATTAGTGCCAGCAACAGAATAAAACTAATTAAAACGGTTCCAATATCCATCCTTGAATCTTGAGCGTAGTTAAACTATACTTACACAGATTTAAAACAATTTACAATGTACAATTTAGAATTAATAATTTTACATTCTACGTTTTAAATTCTACATTTTATTATGGCAGTAAAGATCAGATTAATGCGAATAGGGACAAACAGACGGCCGTTCTACAGGATAGTTGCCGTTGATGAGCGCAAAAAAAGAACCGGTGGATATCTGGAGCTTTTAGGCACTTACAATCCTTTGACCGAACCGAAGGAAATTAATCTGGAGCAGGCCAAAATCGATGCCTGGATCAAAAAGGGAGCGGTTCCCTCCTATGGATTCTTAAGAATTATCGGCAAAGCACCCCAAAGGGCTCCGAGAAAACCAAAGAAACCTGCCCGCAATGCTTTGCCTGGCGATGCAGGCGGGGCACCAAAGGAAACTTCTACTGTCAGCTCTCAACCGGCGGCCGAGGCAGCCGCGCCGGAAGTTGCTGAAGAAAAAACAGCAGTAACTGAAGAGAAAACCGAAGAAATTAAAACTGAAGCAACCCCTTCAGAGGAAACAGCAGAAACACCGGCTGCAGCAGCTCCAACTGAAGAAAAGGCTGAAGAAAAAACTGATAGCTGAAGACTGAAAGCTCTTTATGAAAGACATAGTCGAATACATCGTAAAACAATTCGCATCAAAACCGGAAGGCGTTGAGGTCACCGAAGAAAGCCAGGACGGCATGATAAGAGTTATTTTAAAAGTCGATCCTCTGGATATGGGCTTAACAATCGGTAAAAGCGGTCAGACCATTAAAGCCATCAGAAGACTTTTGACAGTTAAAGCAATCAGCGACAACGTCAGAGTAAACCTGGAATTAATTGACTCCAACCCCTTACCGCAGGAAGAAAAAATTGTCGAAGCATAAAGCCGCTTCATATGAAAATTACTTTCATAACCCTTTTCCCGGAAATATTTCCAACGTTCTTAAACTTTTCAATCCTTAAACGGGCCCAGGAAAAAGGCCTAATTGAATTTGAAATTGTTGATTTGCGCAAGTTTGGAGAGGGAAACCATAAAACAGTTGATGACAGACCCTACGGCGGGGGAGCAGGGATGATCTTAAAACCCGATATTTTAGCCAAAGCCCTAAAATCCGTTCATAGTTCATCGTTAGTTAGTTCATCGTCAAAAACAAAACGAACTAACGAACTAACCAAGAACGAACTAACAATTTTAACCTCAGCATCTGGTAGACCTTTTAAACAACAGAACGCTCGAGAGTTTTCTAAACTGGATCATCTAATAATAATCTGCGGACATTATGAGGGTGTTGATCAAAGGTTTATTGATAAATATGTCGATGAAGAAATCAGCATTGGGGACTATGTGTTGACCGGAGGAGAATTGCCGAGCTTAGTAATGGCAGATAGTATTACCCGGCTTTTGCCGGGTGTCTTAGAAAAAGTTGAAGCAACCCGGGAGGAAAGCTTTGAACGGGGGCTGCTTGAGTATCCCCACTATACCAGGCCGGAGAATTTTGAAGATCAAAGTGTTCCTGAAATCTTACTTTCGGGAAATCATGAGGAAATAAAAAAATGGCGGAAGCAAAAATCTATTGAAAAAACCAAGAAATTAAGGCCGGAAGGGATCTAACTTTCCAACAGCAGATCCTGAAGCAGTAGTTGTTACCTTTGGAAAAGTTGCAATCTTATACCGTATATCGGCCAAAATTTGAGTATCCAACTGAGAAATTTGAGGTAATTTATCATCAACGGATCCGATTGACTTAGGCAAAAGCTGGTAGAATGTGGCAAAAGTAACCGAAGCGCTAATGCTCTTTCCGGTATTTTTAGTGACTTCGATTGTAGTTAATTTGATCAACCTGGGAGTAACAGTTACCCTTTCCAGAAAATTCCGCAAACCTACTTCGTCCCCGCTGACATCCAGAGTTATGGCATATTCCTGAGTCTGCTCCGATTCCAATGGTGAAGCCGAAAAAGTGATCCCGTCCAGATGCATACCGCTTCCACCAAGAGATACCAATAGTTCGCCCATAACGCCGGGGATATCTTTTTCAACAGGCAGAGCTATCAGGGCGGTATCCAACTGTTGACGGAAAAGTTCCTGATCGATACTTTTCAACTCCTTATCCTTTTGCTGGTAGAAGGCTTTTTTTAGATTTAACTCATCGATTGTTTTGGAAGTTTCAAAAAGTTTGAGGAGTTGTGGAATTGTGACTAAAGCAGTAATTAAAATCCCCAGAGACAACGTAGCCAACGGGATAAAAAAAATCTTGTACTTGTTTACATACTGATTTTTTACAAGAGACGAATCATTTAAGCTATTTTTAATACTTTTAAATCCGATCATGGGTTAACTCCGGCGGCCAAATTAACTTTTAGGTCAAATCTGATCCCGCCTTTTTGCGACTGGCTTAAACTCTCCACCTTAACCGATGTAATTTTACCCTCATTAGTTTTCGGATCGGTTAAATTATTGAAAAAATCCTGTAGCGATAGGGTATCGTCGGTTTCTCCGGTAATAGTGACGATAGGGGTTTTGTTTATTTGGATTGATGATAAAACTATACCGGGCGGGAATAATTTCATCATCATCGTATATATTTCTCCCTGCTTATACCGGTTGCCTGTAAACTGGTTAATTGTATCTATCCGGTTTTTGAGTAGTTTAAGCACCGCTTCTTTATCTTTGGAAGAGTTGATCTTTAACCTCTCCTGGTCAATTGCAGCTTTTAGCGCACTCAGGGAAACACTCTGGTAGATCACTACAGA
>Ga0209542_10011505_pt1 | contig 15682 bp, 15 predicted proteins | sample RifCSPhighO2_01_FD_184028 | JGI IMG/M metagenome (GOLD analysis project Ga0209542, IMG submission 184028) | Soil microbial communities from Rifle, Colorado - Rifle CSP2_plank highO2_0.1 (SPAdes) (version 2) | ecosystem: Environmental > Terrestrial > Deep subsurface > Rock core/Sediment ... | reverse complement strand
AGTCGGTTGTTGTTCCCGGCCCGCCGTTGAACCAAATACTTGCTCCCTGATAATCCGTATCGGTTAACCAATCCTTTGTTCCGTTTCCGTTTGTATCCACAAATACGTTTCCCGAAATCGTATATGTAGGGGTAACTCCTCCGTCGTAGGATCCTGTTGATGGTGTTGGAATGCAGTTACCCGCATAATCGCAGGTGATTACCTCGAAAGTATAAGTGTGTCCGGGGAGAGGAAAAGTAGTGTTACCGCCTGTGAGTGGGTCCCAACAGTTAAATCCACCTTGAGTTTCTGTGGGGCCATAAGAAATCCATGAGCATGAAGAACCGTTATCATAGACAATAAGTCTTACTTCGTGAATACCGGATAGAGCATCGCTTCCATTGCTAATCCAGTTTACTACCCAGTTAGATCCCTGTTGATTAAGAAAAGGAGTTCCCGGGCCAACATTTGGGCCGGTTGTGTCTACGCCAAAATTGTCTGTTGCATGATTGCTTTCCCAGCCTGTTCCGCTACTCCATGTTTCCCAAGTATAAGTGCCTTCTAAAAGTATGTAAGAAGGTGTAGCACCAACTGTTCCCCCCCGATTAGTGTTGGGACCTGATGGACTAACATTTGTAAAAAGGGTTCCCCTTGGATCTCTAACACTGAAAGTCGCTTCTCCTTCGTCTTTAGTATTGTAATAGGCTCCGTACTCATATGGAGAGTTTTTATTGCACCATTTAAGACCACTTCCATCTATAAATCCCGAGCCAGAGTCCGGACAGAAAGCTGCTAATGATGTAGGGGCATTAGGCGTGGTGGATGGTGGGTTAACACTAATTGTATATGTTGTAAATCTTGGATATCGAGTAGAGCTGCTTCCTAAGCTTACTTTAACATACCAATTATGCGTTGTTGGCGGACTTGCAATATTAAGAGGAACAGGACCACTTATACCCCCGCTAACATAAGTGGTAGTCCATGCCGGAGCTCCATCTATATTTATTTCAACAGTCCTTACTCCTGGCGTTGGTTCGTTATCGGTAATTACACCATCAAATATTACTGGATTATCATATGTGCCGCTAGTTGGAGAAAGATTGCTAAAAGTGATGTTATTGTCCAGGTCGGGACCTGCCGGCGTAACAGAAAAAGTATATGTGCCGGAATTAATACCAAGGGTGTTTGTTACATCGGATACTCTTACATACCATGTATGCGATCCGCTTAATGGGGTATAGCTGTTTAGACTAGAACCGGTAAAAGAAAAAGGAATATATGGAGGATCATAGGTTTGAGTTTCCTTCATTGCTCCGTCTATATATAAAGTAACATATCTTGTGCCGGGTCCGGTATAAGAATCGGTGATGTCTATAGAAAAAGTGATTGGGGTGCCGCTACTGAAAGACTCACCGTTAGGATTAGGATTTGAAAAAGTAATTGTTCCTGATTGGGAGATTGCTTTCTCTGTAATAAAAAAGGAGCCGATTAAAAAAAATAAAGAAAAAATTAAAAAAGCAACAAAATTCTTTCTTATTAGAGCAGGATACATAAAACCGACTTTAATATAAAGCCTGTTTTTAGTTTAGGAGAAAATGAAGCGTTTTGTCAAGGACAGTTCCCCAAATTTGCTGTTTTTGACTATTTCCCTTAGCGTAAACGGCAAGAATTCTACCATATTTGTCTAATTTAATATCTAAAGAATGAACATCATTTCCTCCCACACGTACTCTTTTTTGCGTAGTGAGTTCTTCAATGTAACCCGTATTGTCGGCATTCCAAGAGACAAATTCTCCGGACGTTTTTACATTAGAAATATGCATTTTTGGATCAGAAAAAATTTCCGCAATATTTCCAGTCTTAATATCAAAAACTAATAGTTTATTACCCATAATTCCTACTATTTTTTGCTCGTTATCCGAAATTACGAATTCTGCCGGGCGGTCATACTTTCCGGTAAATACTCTTTGCAATTCTTTATTGGTTTTAATATCTTTTACAACTAAGAACCAGTTTCCCTTAACGGATTCAAGAAAAGCAACGGTATTTCCTTTAACGGTTGGTCTTTCCTTACTTTCGCTATCCGCAGTTTTAGGAGCCATAACAAGGTCTTGCATTGTTGAAAATCTTTTACCGGCGATTTCGTTCCCATTATTAACCCAGACGGCGTAATCTCCGCTTCCGCTTGGTTCTGTTTTAATGCCGCCTAAGGCAAGTATTTCATCTTTTCTTGTTGCTAAATTAAAACGGTGGATTTCGGAAGGGACAATTCCTGCCCCTTTCGCGTAATAAATAAAATTGCCTGAAGCTTCGCGGGCTTGGTTGGTAAATCCGCCTGTTGCCACAACAAAATCTTCTCCGGTTTCCGTATTTTTTGCCCTTATTTCATTTACAAAATTATCTTCCTCTGTAAGTTTATGATAAATAACGAATTGATTTCTTTCTCCCGCTATAAGAGGAATATGGCTGTCTTCTTTGACAATTGCAAACTCTTTGTTCTTTTCCTGTTCATGAATTAAGACTTCGATTACACGAATTTCAGATTCAGTTAAAGATTTTTTAAGCATATAAACTGCTTTAAATTTATTTGGATCTTTTTCATCAACAATAACTTGCGGCAAGTATGCATGCTTATTATCTGTTATTTGAAATCTTTTTCCTGTCGCTGCGTCTATAGGAACGATAGATCCGCTGTTTGTTTGTTTATCTACCAAATTTACAACGAGATATCTTTCTCCCAATGTTTTAACATAGTTTACTCGTTCGTTTCGGCCGAATTTATACTCTTTTTGTTCGTAGGTTTGCGTATCAAGAACAACAATAGACGTATCCGATTCCGGTCCGGTAAGCGTGCTTTTAATAAAAGCGATAGTGTTATTTGTTTCATCAAAAGTAGCATTAACAAGATGAGTATCTTTAAACGCAAGTCTACCGACTTCTTCTCCTTTTAGATTTCTTCCAACATACCCCCATTTCCCATCAATTATTTGTTGATGTATTAAGTAGCCTTGGTAAAAGAAAGATTGACCCAACCCGTCCCAATTTTGAGGATTTGAATCCGGACTTGAAATAGTAAGAACTTTTGTTTTATTAATCCTGTCATAGATTTCTATTTGGGCTTGTCCTGTTATGTAAGTAACATATGAAACGTATCTGCCATCGTCGCTTATAAAAGCTTGTTCTTGAACATATGTTCCGTCTCCGTCAGAAATTATTTCTTTTTTTCCTGTATTCAAATCTATAGCTGTAATTCCAGTCGTATACAATCCTTTTCCTTCGGAAACAACAACGATGTTATTTTTTGAAATTGCTTCCGCTCTGTTTGTTGTTCCGTTTGCTGAGACAACAAAAGGTTTTGCATCTGGAGAATTTATTTTTTTGGCTTTAATAATTGTTTTTTGTCCGTTTTCTCCCTGTTCTGTTATTTCCTGAAAAACCGCGTATTCATTGTTAAGCATGGGAGAAGTGTAGTTTCCGTTTTTTGCAATAACGACTTCTCTTTTTTGAATTCTTATTTCATCTCTTGGCACAAGTATTTCCTGTCCTGCAGCAGGGGAAGTATCCTGATTTTGATCGGTAAGAGTATAAGCTTGATCGCCAATTTTAACTGGTTTACCTAATTGGATGACTGACTCGTAGTAGGCTACATGAGAATCCGAAGGAGGTTGATTAACAACGAAAGCCTCAATTGTTGGAACAACAACCGGAGCGAAAATACCAGAAAAAGCTCCAAGACCTGTTCCAACTATTTGCGCTCTTCGGTTTGTTGTTACTTTTTCGGTGACTTTAAGAAGGCGATTTTCTACGCTCATAAGTTAGCATTATATCCTATAATATTAGCTTTGTCAAGCGAGGCAAAAAAAGCTTCTTATCGGTAAATATTAATAGAGGTAACTGCTATTTTTCCTTCTTTAGGCAGATATTGCGTAATAATATTTACATAATCTCCTGTTTTTAAATCCGCGGTTTTTAAGGGAGTTGTCTGTTTTGTTTTTTGATTTGTTAAAAAATATACAATTTTTTGAGTTGGAACTTGCTGTGTAACAGTTAACGTATCTTTGCCGCTTTTAATTGTCCAACTTCCGCCGGTATAGCTTGTCAGCGTTCCTCTGAAAACCTGGCTTATATTTGTTGATAAGACAAAATCTTTTTTAGATCCCTGAGTATCAATAATACTTGATATAGCATTATTTTTTGCTTCATCTATATTGATTTGCACCGGAAGTTGAGTTATAGTTTTTGTTTTGGATAAATCGTTTAAAGCTTGTTTTTTTTCTACTTTACTTCCAAGCGAAAAAGAAAAAACAGCAGTTAAAATTAGAATAGAAACATAGACAAGTGTTTTTTGATTTTTCATCTGCAATCTTAGTATAAGAGTATTAAAAAGCCTTTGTCAAGATACAAGCATGCAAGTATTAAGCGGCCTGTTTTCTATATTTATTTCTCTGCCAAGGCTCGGGTTTTTTAGACTCCGGCAAAATTGCAGTTTTTTTGGACTCAAAACCTTGTGGAAATATTACTTTTGAACTTGGCTTATTTTCCGGAGGACACTTTAGATTATTTCCCGGGGCCAACGCTTTTTCTATTGTATCGTCTCCGTCTTTTATTCCGGTATAAATATCGTCTACATATTGACCAGTAGGATCATCTATGTCTTTCCAGTGCCATAAAGCCCTGCTTTCAATTCCATAGCAATCCGCCATGATAACCCATCTTTGGAGCGCTTTGGCAACATCCTTTGTGTTATCAATATTAAGAGGTGTCCTGCCAGGCACAAATATTCCAAATTCATTCATTTGTACCAAAACATTTGGAGCAAAAACATCAAACGGCACCAGTTTATCTATAGTTGTTTCCTGAAATGATGCAGCTTCTCTCTTAAATGCTTCATCCGGCGAAATTTCTTTTGTGTAGTACATATGAGCATCGTAAATATCCAGCTCTTTTGCTTCTCTCATTACTCTTGCTGTTGCAACCACCTCGAATCTATCGGGATAATCTACAGCATCTTTATTAAAAGAACCAAAAGCAATTAATGCAGTCGGATCTATTTTTCTAATTGCTTTAGCCGATCTGTTTATATAGTCAATAAGACTATCTGCCATTAAATCATTTAGATCTTGAGGCATTCCGTAGGACTTGCCATTAAATACGACAATTGACCCGTCTCGAAGTGCCCTTTTATCAAAAAATGCCTCATTAATCAAACTATAGATAATATTATCCGTAACGCCATATTCTCCTAGTTTCGTTGTTAAATCTGTTAAATATTTTTCCTGCGCCAGATCTCCTCCTTTTGTTAAAAACAATACATTAATAGTATCATCGGGTTTTACGCCAATTCTATACCCTCCGTCAACAGGCGGAAGATTAATTGTAAGAAATACATAGATATTATTGTCTCTTGCCATTTTTATAAAATCAGCAAGATTATCCATATATGATTCTGATAATCCACCCTTTGAATCTCCAATTTGGGCATCATTAATAAAGACCCTTACGAAATTATATTTATCTTGAGCCATTTTGTGTAAATCCGCGAGCGCTTCCGCTTTGTTATAAATTCCATCAACAAAATTAGCATGAAATCCAGGTACCCATGCCAATTTTATATAATTATTGCCTATAAGATCTTCCTTTTTGCCCGTTTTAGTATTGTAGGTTTCTAATTTTCCCGTAGAATCTTGTCTTTTGCTCAAAATATGAGGAGGGAATACTCTTGTATCCGCATTTTCCCTGTTTACGAGCAAAGGAACAAAAAGACGGTTTTTCGGGAAAGCCGAGGCTTCTATCGAAGGTTGTGAGCTTGGAGAGACAAGTCCTTGTATGCGACTAGCTACAGAAGAAATATTAGCATGTAATTGTGTCGTTAAATAATCTTCGCTTAACAATAGAGCTCCTGTGATACCGACAGCGCCGGCAACTTTCGCAGCTGTTTTTTTAGAAGGCAGATGCGTTGGCCTTTGATCTGTTGGCCTCCATCCGTGATTTCTTCCGTTTTCCATAATTAGAATTTATAAATTCTAATAAATGTTTTTTGCTCCCTACGCTATTTACGCAGATTATACATTGCTACGGGTCTTTTAGCAATAAAGAGGAAACTAAGGTAAAAGGAGATTTACAGCAAAGGGGAGGAGAGTTCGAAAAATTAAATCACCTGAAGAAAACCCTCCCGGATAAAAAAATAAAATATATAGTTAAAACTTGAATTGTACTTGTAGAGAAGCATTGAGGACATGGGCTAATCTTTTTAAAAACGATAAAGAAGGGAGTGTTCTCGCGTTTTCAACACGAGAAATGACGGATTGCTTAGTGTTCATCCGTTTCGCAACTTCAGCCTGAGTTAATCCCTTCTCAATGCGCGCTTTAATTAGAGCCCTTGCAATTTCATACTCAAGCCGTGTTTCTTCTTGTGCTTCCTTGAAACCAGGTCTTTTGAATAATTCTTTTTCAAAATCCTCCCAAGCTAAATGTTGTGCCATTTTCATAGTAGTTTTATTTTATAGCAAAATTGTTATAATTACAAGTCCCAGCGGGGTTTTATAAAGCTCGATTTCCCATTGCTCTTCCATAGAATTATTATATCAATTTGAATAAGGGAATAGTCAGAAATTACGGAATGAAGAGATTTACGGCAAAGGGGAGGAGATTTCTAAAAATTAAATCACCCAAAGAAAATCCCAAACAAACAAAAATTCTTTATTAAAATCTATTTATCAAGCCATGCATGTAGTTCTTTCTGAAACATATCTAAATATTGATCAAATGTTTCAGCGGACGTTAATATTCTCCTTCCAAGATAAAATAGAAAAGCCTTTCTCAATAACGACTTTTCATCATTATTACCGCCGCATACGTCAAATAGCCATTTTCCGTCTTGTCGTTGAATAATTTGAGTAGCAGCATAAAATACCATTTTTCTTTCGATCTCCGGAGTAATTAAAGAAATTTTATTATATGATTCAATCATGTCTTTTGTGAAAGCAATACCTTGGTCTGGTGAAATATGCCCCATAGCGGTAAATACTGGAATTTGTCCTAGAAAATTAGGCAGCATGTAATCCTGGTCTGCAAAATGAGAACAGTCAAAATCGATTACTCTTATTAGTGGTTCTGCATTTCCAAAAAATACATTCTTAGGATGTCCGTCCGGCCAGACAAAACCAGGCGTAGAATTAAGATAATAATCTCTCATGCGTTGTCCCCATTCTTCAGAGGCTGTATCTACTTCTATGCCTCTTGTCCAAACCTGTTCAAATGGTTGTTCTACTGTCTTAAATGGTTCCCATTCGGCAGTTGCTTCCTTCAATTCGCCTAAAAATTTACCTAATGCACATGCATGTTTTAGTTCTGCTCTTCCATCCAAAAAGTAATTGATTCCTAGTTGTGCGTCTTGTCCGACATCCGACATAACCGTAACACTTTCATCGGGAAAAAATGCATGAATAGCAGGTACTTGCTGAGGGAATAGCGGATGAAGCTTTTTAAGAATTTCAAATTCAGTTATTGCTCTAGTGTCTTTCATTTTGCGCCGAATAGGGTAGAAGGAATCTCTTGGACGAGAATGTTTAATAATCAGAGTTTGATCTCCATTTTCAGCTTTGAAGACCGTGGAAGTGTATCCTCCCTGAAGCAACACAAAATTTTCCACATCTATTGAGCGGTTACATAAAAAGTTTTTCAGTCCCAGGGCAGTATCCAAATCTAAAGAAGGGGATATTTCCCGTTTACTATTCTCTTTTCTCATTTTTCCAATCAGGCCCAATGCTTAAAAGCGGTAAGACCTCAGCAAATTTATCCTTATCAACAGCCCCGTTTGTCGTTAGGGGAATAGTTTCGTTTTGCTTCTGCAAAAAACATGGAATTGCCGCAAATCCTTCTTGTGTCGGAATAACTCTCATATGAATTTTACGGCAGTTTCCACAATCTCTATCGGCACAATGGTCTTGAAAAAACTTTACGGCGGGAGATTTATTATTTCCGTTTTCATATAGATAAACTTGGTTAAGCGGGGAGAAATATTGAGGATTAAAATTAAAGGTGCGTGTTATTTTGTTCAATAAATCAAGATATGCCTGTCTTGTTTCGTATCTTGTGCCCATGATGCCGTTGACCTCTATTATATTTGCTGTAATACCTTGTTCGTATGATGCTCGAACTACGCTTAATACCCGTTCCTCATTTCCAGTATAAACAACATTAATCAAAAGTTCTTTAGATGTTCCTTTCCGTTCTTTTGCGAGAGAACAACTAAATCTCGAAACAGCTTTACGCCAGATACTCCAATACGCGAATACGGTTTTGACATCTCGCCCTCAATTAAAGAATCAATACCAAATGTAACCTTATTTATTGGCGATTCAACAAGGAGAGCTAGTTTTCGTGGATTTAAAAAAGGAGCCCCATTTGTATTTATGCCCCACGTTACACCTCTCATGCGTTTTTGCCAGTCAGTTGTGATATAGCCAAATAAAGATTCAAGATGTTTATACATTCCCGGATCTCCCCCTGTTAATTTTACGCTTTCAACACCAAAATGGGTAGCTACCTCAACTAAATCCCCAATGTCATCTACAGTCGATTCGTATCTATCTAACTCTTTGCGTTTACTCCAAGGAGGTGGTTGTCCTTCGTTGTGACAGTGCGGGCAGCGGAGATTACAACGAGGAGTTACCGAGATTCTTAAGTTTCGCCTTCCTGGCATAACAGTAGCAGGATTTTCAACATCAATCTGTTCTGGAGGAATATTCTGAAAGACAGTGTTAGTAATCCGTTCTGCAGTCATTTTGGGCTATTATAGCATGACTTTGCAAATTTTTCTTAAAACTTTAAGGTAGACAAATTAATAGAATCAAGAAAGCCATTTAAGTTCTTTAAACATTATTTCGTCAATATATCCGTTTGTTGCTGCCGTACTCTGAGAATCAAGATCCCATTTTTTTTCTTTTAAATCTTTTAATTTTCCGCCGGCTTCTTCTAATATTATCCATGCTGGTACTACAGCATATTTATCGGAATAATTATTTACCATTGCTTCCATTCTGCCCGCTCCCACATAGCAAATCATGAGGGCGACTGAACCTACTGCGCGAATCGTGCTTTTTCTTCCGAGTGAGGTAAAGATCTTAACTCCCTCATCAATTTCTTTTTGAGTTTTTCTCTTCTGCCAGTCAGCATTAATAAATGAGTGTTGTAAGACGCTTACGCGAGAAACAGATATTTTTTCGGAATTACAATATGCGCCTTTTCCTTTTTCTCCTGTAAACATCTCGTCAAGCATAGGGTCATACACCGCGCCGAAAACAGGTAATTTTCCTTTCATTAAACCAACCGCGATTGCAAAACCCGGGAGTCCATGAATAAAATTTCTTGTGTTGGAAACAGGATCTATATACCAGCAATAATCAGAATTTCCTTTATAAAACCCTGTTTCTTCTCCAAGAATCGAGTGCGTAGGAAAATATTTTTTGATTGCGTCAACAAGAAGTTTTTCTAATTGAATATCAAAATCTGTCAAATATTGCTGCTTAGCTTTCATGCGCACATTTTTTTCCTGCTTTAATCCTTTTTTTAACAATTTGCCTGCTTTTTTAATATGAGGCACAATTTTAGAATACATAAATTAGTACGACGTGTAAGTTTGTAAAAACAATGATATTGTAACATATTCTTATAGAAGCTAAGACATTATGATTAAGACCCCCTTAAGGGATGAGTAGATTTACGGCAAAAGGGAGGAGAGTTCTAAAAATTAAATCTCCCAAAGAAAACCCTCCCAACGGAAAGAAAAGCAGGAAAAAGATTAAAAACATGCCGATCGACCCTAAAGATAAATAAGCATTGGCATGCTCTTCCGGCAATAAAAGAGCAAATATTTTTGACCCGTCAAGGGGCGGAATCGGAATAAGATTAAATATTGCCAGCAAAAGGTTTAGTTGAACAACAAGAGTTAAAAAAGTCATAATAAAAAGAACAACGACAGAACCCGTGGATATTAAAAGTAAAAATTTTATCAGAAAACTTGCAATAACTGCTATTACAATATTTGTTAAAGGTCCACTCAGCGAAACAAGCGCGATATCTTTTCTGCCCTCTTTTAAATTAAAAGGGTCAACCGGAACAGGTTTTGCAGCGCCAATTGCGGGAAGCCCCGAAAAAACCAGAATAAGGGGAAGAATTATACTCATAAAAGGATCAATATGGCGTCTTGGGTCCAGAGTTAAACGACCGGATAATCGGGCCGTCGGATCTCCAAGTCTATCTGCAACATAACCATGAGCAACTTCGTGCAAGATAGCGGAAAATAAGATTATTATTAGAGAAAGGATTAACTCCATAATTGTAAATTGAGAATTGTAAATTGAGTTTAGCTATGCTATAGTATAAGATACTTTAAAGGAGTTGTCTATGGCTTACAAATGCGCAACATGTAACAAAGGGGTAATGATAGGACGCCAGCACAAGCATCATCCAGGTGTTGCCGGGGGAAGGTGGAAAAAGAGAGCGCCAAAAACACAAAAGATTTTTAAACCAAATCTTCATAATACTCGTATTTTGATAAATGGCGCCTACAAAAGAGTAAGACTTTGCACGAAATGTTTGAGGCGCGCAAAAGAAGCCATGAAAGAAACTCAAAAACCGATTATTACGGAAGTGAGTTCTCAAGAAACAATTACAATGCCTGTTTAATTAGAATAATTTTTCTATTTTCTCCTTAGCTTCAGGATAACCATTAATAAAGTCTTTTATATCCATCGGTTTTCCTCCTTCAACTTGAATCATTTGTTCTGGTAAGAGTTTTATAATTTTCAACTCTCCACTTTCCATTTTCAACTTTGTCCACGTTCCCGGCCAGGGAGAGTAGGCTCTGATCATTCTATCTAAAGTTTGGGGTGAAGGAGGATTATCTATGTCAAAGAATCCGTCTTCTTTGGTTATTTTTTTGGTATAGGTAGTTTTTTGTTCATTTTGAGGAATTGGTTTTATTCTGTCAAAGTTTTCAATTACACCTAAAACAAGTTCTACTCCTAATTCGTTAAGTTTTGTTAAAAGAGAATCTGTTGTCTCTTCCGGTCTCAATGTATATTCTTCTTGAGAGAGAATATCTCCAGCGTCCATTTTTTCTGACATTTTTATAACAGTTACCCCTGACACTTTATCTCCATTTAATATTGCACTGGGAGCAGGGGACGGTCCGCGGTATTTTGGAAGGAGAGAGTGATGAACATTTAAAGGAGCATATTTGGGGAAATCAAGAAGTTCATTTGGTAATATTAGACCATAGTCAGCAACAACAAGAAAGTCGGGATTATATTTTGCGATTTGATCAATAATGTTTTTATCTAATTTATCGGTGGTTATGATGGGGATGTCATTGCGAGCGACCGATAGGGAGCGCGGCAATCTAGTTTGGGATGAGATTGCTTCGTCGTTCCTCTCCCTCAAGGGGACTAGCTTCTTCGAAGCGGCGCTCGCAATGACGGACTCTGCGAATTTTTTAACGGGACTTGGAGTTAATATCTGTTTTCTCCCAACCGGTTTATCCGGAATTGTAACCACCAACGACAACCCAAACTTTTCAAAAAGAGCCTTTTCTACGATTACAGAATATTTTGAAGATCCGAAGAAGATTACATTCATAAATTTCTAATTTCTAATTTCTAATTTCTAATCAATACCTAATTAATGAATAATTAAATGGATTTAAATTTATCATTATTTTTACTTGATCTTATAATTGCATTAAAAATGAGATTTAATTCTTTTGCTTCCTGCCAAAGCCTACGGGCTTCTTCTTTTAATTCTGGGACTGCTATAACAATCATTCTTAGCCAATACTTTGCTTCTCTAGCTTCTTTTTTACAGATGCCAATTTTATGATTAAAATCTTTCCTGCTTTCTGCATCATCTGCTTCACAGTAATTTGCTCCAACACTTGTTCCAGCTTTTACTAATTGAATAATTAATGGTTTAGTTACAGAATTTTCTGGTATCTTTTTAGCAAATCTAATAATATCTTCGCCAAATTTAGCTGTTCTTTCTTCTAAATCGAATTTTTTCTTAATTTTGTCATTGGTTATTGCGGTTTGATTAGTCATTAGAAATTAGAAATTTTGTAATTATTATATTGTTTATATCATAAAAGTGGGTTAAAACTCAAAGATTTGTTATTTCTGTTATTTTTGCTTAGTATAAGTTATTGACAAATAAATAATTGTAATATATAGTGCAGGCAATGGGTCCAAATATAGCCGAAAGATTGGGTTCAGTTTATAGGGATCCCCGGGTAAAAGTAGGACTTGCAGTTGCTGGGGTAGGAACTGCAGTTTTTATTTCTCACGAACTTATAAGACCACAAATATCCACAGATACAAGTGAAGCACAAATTCCTTCTATTAGTCAACAATCAGATTTTTTAAATGAACAACAATATTCAGGATTGATCAGAGAGGTTAAAGAACAACCAGTTAGTCCGGAAATAACATCCGGTTTTGCGCAAATTTCATTTATAAATATGAAAACAGGTGAATATGAGACAATTGTGGTGGATGGTTCACAACCACGCGATGGCTATTCCGCAGAGCCTGGACAAGACATGGATCAATCAAGCCTGCTTTTGCATATCGGATACCGGCCAGAGGGATTAATAGTTGAAGGATTTAGTAAAGTGCCTGTTGACATAGAGGGTATTTTGTATACACATGGCAGAAATCCGGAAACGCCAAAAGTTAAAATAGGGGAATGGAGTAAGTTTATTATTGATCCGTCTGTATATGAAATTGTCGGTAATATAGGTGATCCTTATAATATAAGGCTTGATATAAGACTAAATAAAGCAAATTGTCCAGGGGGAATGCCAGACATATATATTGTGGAGGGAATTAAAGGTAATCAGAAGAGCGGGAAATCAGTTATCCTGAATACAGGAACTAATGATGTTTATGCAAATTCCGAGTATAATATAGATAAAGTTTCTGGTGGTTTAGGTGTATGGCAAACTAGTGATTCTTCGTGGGGAGTTTATGCTACCCCCAGGGTTGATCCCAATACAAAATGCATTGATGTTCACTCTAAAAGTACGGCTCCAGAACCCCGTTCCCCTAACATTAAATAAAAGAATTAAGGCAAGCGGATTACTGCAATATCTTTAGTATTTTTAACTTCTTTCCATTTAATATTTGGGTCATTAAATTTGTTTTTATCAGTAATATCCCGCATGACTATTCCGCCGCCAATAGCAATTTCTTTTGGAATACCAGTATTATCTATATAAGCATGCGTTTTTCTTAGATAATTTGCTACCAGTAATTTTTTATTTCCAACTATAATTACTCTCATATTTGTTGTTTTAACCATTTCATCTTTCCATCTTGCTTTTGGCCAGTCTCCATTTGCCGGAATAAGGATTTGCGGGAAATATGGATTATCGGGAGAAAAAACTTCTACCGCTGAAAAAGGTAAACCTTGTCCTGAATAATCTACTACAGTTATTGCCATAAATCCTATTCCTAAATCTTCATCAACAGCGGCTGCTGTTATTTGAATACCTTTTTTAGGAAGTGTTGCTGCTTGTGCAGAATCTCTCTCCTCAGGTTTGATACATAAAGAAGGGTCGGGACGAACGGTTCTTACATTTTTATTATTAATATTAATAAACATATTGCCAACTATTGAATCATGAGTATCTACTGTTAATGCATTATTAACAAAAAGAACTACTTCCTGTCCCATTATATTAATGTATCTTGTAGTTTTTGCCGTTGCCATTCCTTCTTCCGGATTATAATATTCAAGTTCAAACTTTACGCCTTGGGGTCCTACTATGATTCTATAATATCCCGTTTTTCCATAGGCTGTTCCAACGGTTTCGTAGCTTCCATCGGGAAGAACAATTAAAGGATTCTCCAGTCCCGGCATAGGAAAAATATTATTTTTTTCATCCACTGTAATTTTTCCTGTTGCAAAATCCAAATATGCCAATCCTGGTAAGCTTTCATGTCTCAAATCTGCTACTATAAGAATAGCTCCTTTGCCATCGGGGGTAATTTGAGCCTGATTTATAGATCCAATATTTTTATCTTCAATCGCCGTTTTTACTTCTCCGTTAAAAGTATATCTTGCTTTACCATATCCTTCTCTAAGTTTTGTGGTTCCAATCGCGAGTATAATATCGGGATTCGTTTGAGAAACCGCAACATCAAAAGGTATAAACCCTAAATTTTCGACTTCCGTTAAACCGAAATTCTCACTTGATTTACTTAAATCGCCTATGATTATATGCCTGGCCTGGTCGCCTAAGGTGGTTACAATACTAACAATTCTGCTGCCCGAGATGTCCATTTTATTTATAACATAAGGATTTACTTGCTGTTCTTTAGCTTCCTGGGATAATTTGTAAGCGGAGCCTTCAATTACAACCTGATCACTTAATGAAGGCATGTCTTGATGAATTATATGTTGAGTTTGTGATTGATATAACGCAGCGTCTATTGCTATAGTAGATGCTAAACCGACTGGAATAGCTAATCCAGCTTGCATAGAAGGATTAGCAGCTGCTTTTTCAAAACCACGAGTTACGAAATTGACACTACGTTGCCCTAATTCTACAAGGTTCATAGACCGAATTATAGCCTATAATATCAAGATTGTCAACCGCAAGCTCTATCTTACTATATCTCTATAGTGCAATATTAATACTGTTTTTATTAAGATGTCAATCGAAAGAAGTAAAATATTTCAAAGTCTAATATCTGTAAACTTATGGATTTAATAGTTATTTCTTGCTGTGATAATTTTAGCTCAAGAGCCACTGTTTCTCCTATTTTAATATTGGTTATTGGTACTTTAGTTTCAGGAGACAGAGAAGAAATCTTCATTGTACCCGATGCAGATGATGGCTTGATGTCTCTGGTAAAAACAGAGGTATCTTTATTCAGATTAAATGTTGCTTGGTTATTATTATTTTCTATAGTTAAAGTATTAGGAGTTATATTTTGAACTTTTCCTCCAGTGCTGGAGATAAAAGATCCGGTTATTTGCAAAGGAGAAAAAAAGGTAGTTTTGCCCGGCGTTGTGATATATACCAATTTTGTATTCTTTGAGCCAATGTTTATTCCTACAAAAAAAGAAATGGCAGCTAATAGTGTAAAAGATGAGAAAAAAATTAAAAATTTAGATGAAGACTGCATTCGACTTAGTATATTAGGCAAGGAAACAATTTGTCAAGCACTTGACAAATTAAATGCTATAGGTTATTATACGAGCATGCCAAACGTTAAAGAAGTTCTTAAAAGGGGAGCTTTTGCTGCTGCTGTAGGTGTTGCAGGCTATGCTGCGTATGAAGTTTATTCTAATGCAAGCATTACTCATGCCGATTCTCCAAGTTCTACAGGACCCGCTCGAAAAGCATCACCGGAATTAAAACCATCTCTGGAAATAATACAATTGCCAACGATTTATAAAGGTCCGGGTGAACAAACACATCCTTTAATTGGCGGCCAAAATGGTATATTTGCGGTTGCTCAAAATTGGGAGTTACGAGATCCTTCGTTAAAACAGATTTATGGTAAAAGGTTAGATACGGGAGAAATTTTTCCTATAAATCTAATTGGTATTAATGTGCCTTCTCAAATCGAGGGCAGGCTTTTGGCCTACCTTCATAACGGTAACGAAATCCGTGTTTTTGATTTGGAAGGAAGAGGAG
>Ga0209542_10011504_pt1 | contig 15684 bp, 20 predicted proteins | sample RifCSPhighO2_01_FD_184028 | JGI IMG/M metagenome (GOLD analysis project Ga0209542, IMG submission 184028) | Soil microbial communities from Rifle, Colorado - Rifle CSP2_plank highO2_0.1 (SPAdes) (version 2) | ecosystem: Environmental > Terrestrial > Deep subsurface > Rock core/Sediment ... | reverse complement strand
CAAACTATTCAACAATCAGCCGGATATTTTCCTCACCTTCCACAGGTCTTTTTCTGGATGAGCTTCTTAGATGATTTGCCAATTGGTATGCTTTTTAAACCTTACCATATAGATCACGACAGTTTTTACAAAAATGGACAACAGATAGACTGGGTAACGGCAGCGGCTCTGATGATTCCCAAAAAAGTAATTGACGAAGTAGGTTTATTGGACCCGCAAATTTTTATGTATGGTGAGGAAATAGAGTGGTGCTATCGCATTAAAAAAGCAGGTTATAAAATTTACTTTTCTCCCATAACTAAAATAATTCATATTGGTAGAGGGTCGCACCAAAAAATACCAACCAAAGCATTCATAGGGGAATATGAAGGCCTGATGTATTTTTATAAAAAATACAAAAGCAGATTTGCTTTGCAAATTTTAAAGCTCTTACTTAAAATAGGAGCATTAGTTAGAATCGCCGTATTTGGCACTTTGGGCAGAAAAGAGCTAGCTAAATCCTATGTCGAAACTTTTAAAGCTGTTAGATGATCACATATTGGAGTATTTTTCAATCGCCCTTCTAATTTTTCTGCCTCTCTACCCTAAAATTCCCATTGCGGATATTCTGCCTGGCTACATTGTCAGAATCCGTATGGACGACATTTTAGTGGGCTGCGCTTTTTTAATTTGGATTATTTGGATTTTTAGAGGCAAGATTTCGCTTAAGGGTAATCTTTTGTTTATACCAATTGGCTTATATCTTGTGATTGGTTTTTTATCAAGTCTTTCGGCAATATTCGTTACCAAGACAGTTCCAGTTGACACGCTTCATATAGGAAAGTTATTTCTGCATTTTTTCAGAAGAATCGAGTATTTTTCGGTTTTCTTTATTTTATTTTCTTCAATAAAATCACTCGAGCAAATTAAGAAGTATGTTTATTTAGCGGCTATTGTTCTTTTTGCAGTTTCTATCTATGGTTTTGGACAGAAATATTTATATTGGCCGGCGTTCTCGACAATGAATAGGGAGTTTTCAAAGGGTATTACACTATATCTGTCCGAGCACGCTAGAGTGCTATCAACTTTCGGTGGTCACTATGACCTTGCTGCGTATCTCATGATTGTGCTAACGCTTTTTATACCACTTTCATTTATGGTTAAAAAAATGGTACACAAAATGATGTTTCTTTTAGTTTCGATTTCAGGTTTCTGGCTGCTCATTTTAACAGTTTCCCGAACCTCGTTTATTGCTTACTTATTCTCAATAACGGTGGCCTTTTTTCTTTTAACTTTCAAAAAAGGGTGGATTTGGTCAATTTCACGCTGGTTTATTGTAATTTCCTTATCAATTTTTATCATGCTTTCTTTCGGAGAGTTGTCTGATAGATTTGCACACCTATTTAAAATAGACAGTCTAAAATCTTCAGCAATCAAGCCAATCACAAAAAAACCTCAAGGCGAAAATGTTGCCTATCTTGAAGTTTCAACAAAATCCGATACCCCGCCCTCTGCCCAAAAGCCTTCAGACGTTGTAGTAGATGTACCTGAATTTGGTACCGAGGCGGAGGGTACTTTTGCTGCCAAGCCTCGTGTTTATTCCCAAACAGCACTACAATATGATCTTTCTACAGGAATACGCCTTGATTATACTTGGCCAAAAGCTGTAGAAGGTTTTAGTAGAAATCAGCTTCTTGGTTCTGGATATTCTACTCTGACAAAAATGACGATAAGTGAGTTTACAGAAGCAGAATCAACGGACAATGACTTTTTAAGATCCTTAGGCGAAACTGGTCTTTTGGGATTCTTAAGTTTTTACGCAATTATAGCCTTCAGCATTTGGTATGCGCTCAAACATTTCAAAAAAATTAAGGACCCCTTTTACTTTACTATTGTTGCTGGAATTGTTGCAGCGACACTTGGGCTTCTGGTTAACGCAGTATATATAGACGTTTTTGAAGCATCTAAGGTTGCTTATACATTTTGGATAATGGCGGCGATCTTACTTGCAACAATAAAATTATCAGTAAAATCCAAAAAAATGTGAAGAAAATAGAAGTAGGAATACTATCCCTAGTTTTATTTTTAGCGTTAGCTCTAAGGCTCTATAAAATTGATAGGCCGATTGCTGACTGGCACTCGTGGCGACAAGCAGATACGGCGGCAGTGGCAAGGAATTTTATCAAAGAAGGCTTTAATCCATTTATTCCCAGGTATGATGATATGTCATCTCAAGCTAACGGAAAAGGTAATCCTGAAAGGTATAGGTTTGTCGAATTTCCAATTTATAATTCCATAATTGCGGCTGTATGGTCAGTAATAGGTATTAGTGACATTAGTGCAAGGTTAGTTACGGTTTTTATAACTCTTGGCTCGACCATAATGCTATATTTTCTTGTTAAAGCTCTTTCAGGTTGGCAAATAGCAGCCCTTTCGGCATTTTTCTTTGCGACTATTCCTTACAATGTTTTTTATTCATCGGCTATATTGCCTGCCCCCTTGATGGTATTTTTTTTGTTAGCCCTTTATCTAGCGTTTATTAATTGGTTAAAGAATGAAGATAACAAATTTCTATTAGGTTCAATAGTTTTTGCTAATCTGGCAATTCTTACTTGGCCGATTGCCCTATTTTTTATGTTGCCCCTTTTATATCTTGCTCTCAATAAATATAAATTTAAGATTTTCACAAATTATAAATTGTGGGTTTTTGCTTTACTGTCTATATTACCCTTTGCAGCATGGAGAGTCTGGATGTCCCAATTTCCTGAAGGAATACCCAATTGGCAGTTTTTGTTGAATGAGGGTGGCATTCGTTTTAAAGGGTCATTTTTTAGATGGATGATTGTTGAAAGAATAGGTGGAATAATTCTATCCGTTACAGGATTTACTCTGTTTATATTTGGTTTGCTAAAAAAGCCACAAAAAAAAGAAAATCTTTTTTACTTGTCGTGGCTTACTGGGGCAGTCCTTTATATTAGCGTGCTTGCATCAGGAAATGTCCGTCATGACTATTATCAAGTTGCAATTATTCCGATTCTTGCAATTTATATGGCAATCGGTTCACATTTTCTCTTTAATCTCCCAGATCAATTTTTTATAAAATCTCTAGGAAAAGTAATTGCTTTGGCTCTTATTGCTTTTAGCTTTGCTTTTGGTTTTTTTGAAATTAGAGGATTTTATTGGATAAACAAGCCGGAAATTGTTGAAGCGGGAAAAGCTGTTGATAGATTACTTCCCAAAGACGCAACCGTGATTGCGCCGTATAACGGAGATGCAGCTTTCCTTTATCAAACTAATCGGCACGGATATCCAATTGTGGACAGATCACTTGAAAAGTTTATAGAGGAAGGCACAAAATATCTGGTTTCTGTCGACGTTGGCGACGATGGTATTCAAAACCTTGTCAAGCATTGCAATGTAATAGATAAAACCGAAAAATATGTGATAGTAGAAATGTTTAAGGAATGTATAGGCAAATGATTTATGAAAATATTGATGATTACCCCTTATTTTCCCTATCCGCTTGTTTCCGGTGGACAAATCAGAACTTACAATTTACTTAAGAATTTATCTAATAAACACGACATAACTCTCGCGGCTTTTATAAGAGGTGAAGCAGAAAAACAGCATTTGGAAAAGTTAAGAACATTCTGTAAAAAGGTATTTGTTTTCAAAAGAAGAAAAGCATGGTCTCCGATTAACGTCGGAATTTCAGCAGTATCCCCTTACCCGTTTTTGGTTAGTATTTATTTTGATCCTAAAGTTAAAAAGGCTATTAAGGAAGAATTGGAGAATCAAAACTACGATCTCATCCACGCTGAAACTTTTTACGTAATGCCCAATATCCCCAAAACAACTGTTCCTATACTTTTGGTTGAACAAGTAATCGAGTACCTAGTTTACCAAAGATTTGTTGAGAGTCTGCCTAAATGGACAATAGTTTTAAAACCTTTCCTATTTTTTGATGTGGCTAAAATAAAATTTTGGGAAAAATATTACTGGAAAAAAGCAAAAAGGCTGGCCGCAATGTCACAGGAGGACAAAAATTTTATCAGAGATCTTGATAGCTCTTTGAAAGTGGATGTAGTAGCAAATGGGGTAGACCTTGAATTTTTCGACAGGATTAAGAAAAAAGAACCTAAAAATCCGACAATTCTTTTTGTCGGCAATTTCAAGTGGTTACCAAATCGCGATGCTACAGAATTTTTGGTCGCAAAAATCTGGCCAAAGATCAAAAATGAGATCGAAAATGCCAAGCTCTGGATCGTCGGCAGGAATCCTCCAAAAGAAATATTAAAGCTAAAGTCAAGTGATATTAAGATTGAAGGTAATATTGAGGACATTAGAAGTGCCTATGCACAAAGTAGCGTACTGCTTGCCCCCATTAGAAATGGTCGTGGTACAAAATATAAAATTCTTGAAGCTATGGCTACCAAAACCCCAATTGTTGGTACAAATCTTGCTATTGAAGGAATTGAAATCAAAGATGGGCGAGAGGCATTTGTTGCCGACAGCGCCGAAAAATTAGCTCAAAAAACCATACAAGTTTTAAATAATCCAATTACCGGAAAAAAATTAGCCGATTTGGCCTACAGCCTCGTCTCCAAAAAATACAATTGGAAAATAATTTCGGCAAAACTGGACAAAGTTTATCAGGAAGTAGGTGCCGCCTAAATTGCTTCTTTCAATTATTATTGTTTCCTTCAATACTAAAGAACTTTTGAAGGATTGTTTAGATTCGGTCCGACTATCAGCAGAAGGAATTGAAAGTGAAATTTTTGTAGTTGACAATAATTCTTCTGACAATACAGCTTCATTATTCAAGACAAATTATAAATGGGTAAAATTAATTGAAAACAAAAGTAACCTCGGATTTTCCAAAGCTAACAACATTGCCATCAAAAAAGCCAAAGGCAAATATTTGCTAATTCTGAATCCGGACACGAAGCTGAGAAAAGACACCATTTCTAAAATGATTAAATTTATGCAGGTACGCAGTGAAATTGCTGTCGCAACTTGCAGAGTGGAGCTTCCCTCCGGCAGTCTAGATAGAGATTGTCGCCGCCATTTCCCGACTCCTTGGAGAGCTTTTACACATTTCTCCAGATTATCAAAAATTTTTTCCGGAACTAAAATATTTGATCAATATCAAATGGGTTATTTTTCAGAAAATATTGAACATGAAGTTGATTCTTGTGTTGGAGCTTTTATGTTTGCTCGCGCTTCAGCAGTAAAAAAGGTTGGATTATTTGATGAAGACTTCTTCTTTTACGGTGAAGATCTAGATTGGTGTTGGCGATTTAAGCAGTCAGGTTACAAAATTGTCTACACGCCCATCACCAAAATTATTCATTATAAAGGGGCAGCTTCAGGTATTAAACCTCCATCTGCTCATCTTTCTAAAGCAACAATAGAGTCAAAAAAAAGAGCTATTAAGGAATCAACCCGAGCCATGGAGCTTTTTTACAAAAAACATTATTTTGACAAGTATCCCAGAATATTAACTTGGCTGGTAATATCGTCTGTTAAGTTCCTCGGACGAGTAAGACTATTCAAGATAGAACACAGTCTATGAAAATTGGCATTGACGCAAGATTTGTTGGTCCAGAAGGGACAGGAATTGGTAAATACACGGAAAAGCTAATCGAAAACCTCCAAAAAATCGATTCTAAAAATACATATTCAATCTTTCTTAAAGAGTCCAACTGGAATTTACTAAAACTAACAAGTAAAAATTTCCAAAAAGTTTTGGCAGACGTTTCATGGTACTCGTTCCAAGAACAGGTAAAAATGCCCAATATCTACAGCAAAGAAAAGCTTGATTTGCTACATGTTCCGCATTTTAATGTTCCAATTCTCTACAATGGCAAATTTGTAGTTACAATTCATGATTTAATACACCAACAATTTTCTCAAACATCAGCTACTACCAGAAACGCTTTGGCATTTGAAATAAAGAAAATAGGGTACCGAAAAATAATTAAGCATGCTGTTTATAAATCCCAAAAAATTATCACACCGTCAAAATTTGTAAAAGAACAGGTTGTCAAGACATTTGCTATAAATCCAGTTAAAATTACTGTTACTTACGAAGCGGCTGAAGAAGAATATTTCCGCTCCACCCGTCATCCTGAGCGGAGCGAAGGATCCCAACCATTAATCATTTATGTTGGCAATGCTTATCCGCACAAAAACCTTAATAATTTGCTGGAAGCTTTTAAAATACTCATCACTCATCACTCATCACTAATCAATAAGTTAATCCTGGTTTGTCCCCGCGATGTTTTCTGGCATAAATTGAGAGAGGAAATTAAGAAACGTCAATTAGAGGATAGTGTCGCATTAGAAGCCTATCAAACTGCGCAAGAACTGGACAAACTATTCAAAAAAGCAAAAGCTTATGTTTCCCCCTCACTTTCTGAAGGTTTTGGTATACCCCCTCTTAATGCTATGGCGTCAAATATCCCGGTAATTTGTTCTGATATTCCGACGTTTAAAGAAGTTTACGGTAGTGCTGCACTTTACTTTGACCCAACTAGTCCAAGCGATATTGCCAGAAAAATTATAGAAGTTCTAGAAAATTCCAAAACGAGGTCGGACCTCGTTGAGAAAGGGAAGAAGCAGGTCAAAAAATACTCCTGGCTCAAAATGGCTCAGGAGACTTTGAAAATCTATGAATCAGCAAGATAGTTGAGATTGTTTTACTCTGATGATTCGTATTATCGTAGTAAAATTTTAATAGCCCTCAATTTTTTTTATAGCACTTGCAACTTTTCTGTCAATAATCCAAAAGGTTGACTATCTAATTATTTAATTATTAAACTATGCACACTGCTCGTATAAATGACCCCAGATAGATCAGGCGATAATAATTCTCAACTGCCCTACATAATAGAATCAGCAAGAAGAGGCGAACAAGGTGAAGTCTTTACCTTAGAGATGGAAGGTGTGAAAGCAGTGATGGCTTGGTTTGATGAAGAAAGACATTTTTTTGGAGCGTACTGGCCTGATTTATCTCAGTCACCAACAGACTTTTTCACAAAGGCGCAGGCCGTAGTAGACCGCCTTGCCCATTTGCCAGATATACCCGCAGGCAAAGGTAATAGCGGCACTATTCAATATGCTTTTGAAGATGATGATCCAGACAGATGGGAGACAAGGCGTTTAGACATCGACTCTTTTTCGCCGATAGAGGAATGGGATACTCGCAAAGTCGTATTTGCTCGTTACAATACACCCTTAGCTGATTTTTCCGTAGAGCAATGGGGATTAAATGGTAGCTTAGTGGGAGCGTTTTTAACCCACGTAGATAGAACTGATGAACTTGCCCAATTTATTGTAGATAACTGTGGTAGTCCTATTACATTAGAGGCCGTGAGAGAGCTACTGGACAAAGCTGCAAAATCTGCACAGACGAATCTTTTCCAGTTAACACGATAAATCCATATTTATGTCAGCCGAAAATCCTCAAGGGGAGCGAATTGGAGGCAGCGAACCATACGAAATATCTGTTGGTGTCCCGTTCAAGCCATTTAAAAAAGCAAAAGACTTTATAAAACCAAAGGTAGAGGAGAAGCCTTTTTCAGTCCCCGAACCATATGACTATATCCTACTTTTACAGCAAAAAGTGTCATATCTCGGTGTAGAAGGTTATATTGATGTAATCAGCGAGGATATTGAGGCTATGGGTGAAGTCCTTATAGGCGATCACTCATTAGAAAAACCTTTCGACGATGTAGGCTTTGTATTAACCATAAGTGAAAGCGATGTCAAAGCGAGGGAAATTCCCTATATACTAAGATTTAGTTTTCTTCTCCGTTCACCTGCTAATTACGTGAAACTGTTAAACAGCTTTGTAGATATAAATATGGGAGAAGGGGAGTATGTTCTTGTTTGGAATATCAACAGACCTTGTGTTAAAGAAAACTTACAGCACTTGGAGTCAGGAAAAGACGTCCTCGTAATTGAGAAAAATTTATTTAACAGGCACGAACCCACAGCTAAAGAGGAAGTCGAAGAAGGAGACTTAGAGGAGTTTGAAAGAAAAGTATACGGAAGGGTAGCTTTTGTCTGGTTGCCGGACGATTTGGATAAATTGAAAACGATAGAGTTAGTTTTCAACCAGTTTGATGATGGCGATAATAGGGCGTTTCAAGTAGAACCAAATCCACCAGACGCCATAAAAGCACCAGTTCCAGTCTTATCTGGCGTTAGTTAATCATCTTCTCCTTCGGTTTCAAGATATAAGGTACTCCTAAAGATTCATCTATCCATACATCATTAGGCACAATTCTGTTGATGGGATGCTCAAAAATATCTAAGGTCAAAATGAGGTATAATAGGTTCGAATGGGTAGCACAATAAAAAACAGAAGTTTATTAAAAGCCTTTAAGCGTTACAGACAACGCTATATGGCTAGTGGTAAAAAGCCGAATAACAAAAAATTCTTCCCAAACATTCTTTATCGCACGATGAAGCTTGAAGGGGAAAAGATTACTAAAAAAGAAGCAAAAGCTTTATTTCAGTCCTAAAGTTCTTCAAATGCAATCTCTTTTTTCTTTCCGTCGAGAAAAATATTAAATCTGTCTAGAATCCCTGCTCTACCTAGTAAAATTGGTACATCATCGTTAGGGTTGAAAACACAGGGGATGATAATTGACTTTTTGTTGAATCGGATTTTAATCTTAGACTTAAAAACAGAAATTGTACTGCCCTCAAATCCGCTCATCGGAATCTTAGGACATTTGGAAAGATCTAAACCTAGTTTTGGCCCGGCAGAAGCAGGCAAAGAACTAACATCTGCTCCCGTATCAAAAAGAAAGAACAATGGAATAAAGCTCCTGCCAGATTCAACGTTTAGCCAAAAAGAAGCAGTCGGTATATTTCCAAATTCTAATGAAGAGCTAATCTCGTAGGGAAACTGTAACCTCATAAATTGCGACAGTCCTTGTTGAATGTACATATTGGACAGCTGGTAATTTGTAGCCTTTCTTTTCAGCCATTTTAAAAGCTTTCCCTAAATTTCTGTCTACCGCTACAATTTTACCGTCGGGTTTATCGGTAAGTACATACTTGCCCCCATATTTTTTTTGAAGCTTTGTGTATGAAATTTTCATATCAAAGGTATTTTAACAGTTATCACAAGGCTATTCAAACATCAAAAGCTGACATATAATAAAGTCACTATTTTGACTATTTTTACGGCGCAAAAGTAACCGATTATTATGTCCTCTTTTCCGAAGGAAAATATGCTCTCATCTCAACCCAAAATAGCGTTAGTTCATGATGACTTCAATCTCGAAGGTTTTTTGTTTGGGGCTTGCTGATAAGACAATTACACTATAGCACTAACAACTTTTCTGTCAACATAGAAAAAAGTGCTAATCAAAATAATATAATTAACTCATGCCCGATAATATGTTGCCAGAAAAACATTTTCCCTTACAAAACTTAGAACTGGAAAGATCTGATTTTTATACATTTGAAGGCGACAAGTCAAAACCATTGGTTTTGTTTGGACTTAGAGGTCCAGGGGGGCATGAACTGCTTATGGCCAGTCGTTGAGCTTTTAAGAGATGAAGGATACCCAGAAGACCTGCTTATAGACAGTGCTGCAAAGAGAATTTTAGAAACCAAAAACCATCAATTCACTAAGGAGCCATCCGAATCACCATTAAAAAGAATAATGGAGGCAAAACCCGCAGTAGCAGTTTCTGAATTTTCAGCAGATGCAGGAACTGCTCTGATAGTAACATGGAGCGAGGAATCTTACGGAGTACCAGTAATTTGGGTTGAGGATTATCCAGATGTTTTGGGTCACTATGTCAACTTGAACGATTCTTCAATGAGAATAAATCCAGATTATCTATGTGTAATGAGTGATGCGACTAGAGATTTAGCTATCAAACGTAGACCAACTATGGACATTTCAAGAATTATAGTCACAGGTCATCCGGATTATGACAAGTATGCAAACGTGGACAGAGAAGAAGTTAGAAAAGAAACAAGGGAAAAACTGGGCGTTGGCGAAGAAGACTTCTTAATCGTTTATTCTGGCCTGCTTCCACCACAGACACCAGAAGTCCTTGAACACCTTGTTAAAAATTTGAATCAGTTGGATGACCAAAGGAACCTAGTATTATTACTTTCAAGACATCCAAGAGATATGCACCCAGAACAAAAATATGACAAAGTTTTGGCAAACTTTAAGGGCAAGGTAATAAAACAAGGCGAGATCAGCTCTGATGATATTGGCCTTGCTTGCGATCTATTGATTGCCCCAGGGCCTTCTACAGAGGCTTTAAAGTCTGCTTATCGCAGAATCCCATCGATGTTTGTCTTTACGGAAACTGACGCAGCGCAGTTAACAAATGATCGCTTACCCATCACGCTTAGAGTAGGGGCAAGCGAAGGCGTTTTTGATTATCAAGACCTGAAAAATGGGCTACAAAGGCTGATAGGAGATAAAACTTATAGAGATCAGCTTATTGGCAAAATGGAACTATACTTCAATTCAGATGGTCATTCCGCAGAAAGAGTAGTAGAAGTTATTAAAAAAGCTGCAAGTGAAGTTAGTTAACCTAAAAATCATCCTCAACAAAAAACTGCGGAACTGTTGGTTTCCCAGACAACTCTCTACTTTCTGATAAAATGCCAGCATGGATGCAAAGTGGAAATTAGTTTATTACGAGACTGAACAAGGAAAGTCTCCTGTATTCAATTTTGTTAATTCTTTAGAACTTAAAGTCAGAACGAAAGTAGCCGATACCTTAGATTTACTAAAAGAGTTTGGCACTAAAATAGGCATGCCTTACGCTAAAAAACTAGCAGGTTCAGAACTTTGGGAATTAAGAATTCTGGGAAGCGACAGCATTAGAATTTTTTATGTAGCAATTGTTGATAAAAATTTTCTCTTACTACATGGATTTCAAAAGAAAAAACAAAAAACCGATCGCAGGGAAATAAAAACTGCAGAAAGAAGACTTAGAGATTTCTGGGAAAGGCAATAAATATACTTGCAACATTACAATATTGTGATATGATAAGCTTAATATGATGGATTGGGATACGCACAAAAAAATATTGCTCAAAGATCCTGAATTTAGAAAAGTATACGAAGAGTCTCGCCTTGAATACGAAATTGCTCGTGCAGTTATTCGTGCACGCATCAAAAAAGGACTTACCCAAAAACAACTAGCAAATAAATTAAATACAAAGCAATCGGTAATCTCCCGTGTAGAAAGTGCAAACACCACACCTTCCCTGTCTCTTCTTAAGAGGCTTGCTCAAGCACTTGATATCTCCTTACGAGTTCAATTCAAGTAAACAATCTGCTGTTATAATTCCAATATGGTTAGAAAAAAATCTGCTTGCGGTTTGTGCAAACCTCACAAAAAGTGGAAACAAACTGATACTAAGGCAAAGCGAGAATTAAGAAGAGAAATCCAAGAAGAAATTATCGAGGTTTTAGTTCGATCTCCTCTTTCTTTAAATCAAATTTCACCACGAACAAATCAAAGAAGCCTTTTTGCCCAACAACACCATAACCAAGACGTCCCATATGCTTGAGAAAACCAACTTCTATATTCTTGAATAAGTGACCACCAATCAATAGATCGAGTTTGTGAATATACATAGATTCTTCGACTCCAGTGATCCCAGAAACTTTAGCATATTTCCCAACAAGTAAATCTAAGCCTAAAATTTGAGCAATTTGAGCATCGAAGATATTAGAATCTGCGCCCGAATCAACCAGAACTTCATATTGAACAGCCATACCTTTATAGATAACTTCGATTGGAATAACTGGACGCAGAATTTGAGGGCTATATTTCTTATAGCGAAACTTCATACCCCGAAGCCAACATAGGGAATGAGTTTGGTGGGCATACGGGTTAAAATTGGTTTTTTAAAACCTTTCCTTAGTGCTTTGTCCCAAGCTTCTTTGGCAGTGCTGCCACTTGCCACAACAGTCTTTTCATCGTCTTTCAGTGCTACCCACTTACCTTTATACTTTTGAAATATTTTGGTCCAATCGATTGCCACAAGAGCAATTATACCCCAATTTAGCATCGCTGATATAATCATCCTTATGAAAATAGCCCTCGTGCATGATGACTTCATGCAAGCTGGTGGTGCAGAAAGCCTTTTTGCAACTATGGCATCTATGTGGCCTGATGCACCGATTTATACTTCGTTAGTTAGCTGGGAAAAAATTCCGACGTCGATTGATAAAAATCGAATAAGAACTTCGTGGATGCAAAAAATCCCGCTCACAAAATATTTTTTTAAAGCGCTATTGCCCCTTTACCCCTTTGCCTTCGAAAGTTTTGACCTGTCAAAATACGATCTGGTTATTTCCTCAACTACCCGTTTCGCTAAATCAATTATCACCAAACCAGAAACAATCCACATATCCTATGTCAATACTATTCCCAGATTTCTGTGGAGTGAAAAGTCTTTATCTCACTATCTTCCTAAAATTGTAATTTTTTTAATTAAACCAATCTTATTTCATCTTAAAAAATGGGATCAAATTTCTTCATCAAGAGCTGATTTTTATATTACTAACTCTCAAAATGTCAGAGAAAGAATTAAAAAATTCTATGCTCATGATTCGAAAGTTGTTTTCCCCCATGCCAACACCGATTATTTTAGAAGTGCGAAAATTCACAAGTGGACGCTCAAAAATAAAAATTATTATTTAGTAGTCAGTCGCCTTGTGAAATGGAAAAAAATAGAACTGGCAATAAAAGCCGCGTCAGAACTTAGAAAAAATTTAATTATTGTAGGTGATGGCCCTGATAAAAACAGATTGAAAAGTTTAGCTAGATTACTGAATGCCAATGTCGAATTTAAAGGCAGTGTCAGCCTGCATGAATTAAAAGAACTTTACAATAACTGCAAAGCACTGATAATTACTCAGGAAGAGGATTTTGGTATTGCCGCAGTCGAAGCGCAAAGCTGTGGCAAACCAGTAATTGCTTTTTCAATTGGCGGAGTAAAAGAAATTATCATTAATCTCAAGACAGGTGTACTTTTTAACGAACAGTCTACAAGTTCCTTAAAAGATGCAATTGAAAAGTCGCTTAAGTTAAAATGGAATGACAACAGTATAAGGAATAATGCCTTGCGTTTTTCCAAAAGCAAATTCGAAAATAATTTGAGAAAAACCGTTGAAAATTATGTCAAAGCAAACACAAGATCTTAAAATTGCTCTCTTTTGCGGGGGAAGTGGTACTCGTATGTGGCCAATGAGCCGCAGGGATCTGCCCAAGCAATTCCAACCTTTAATTGGTGGCCAGTCAACTTTCGAAATGATGGTTAAGCGGCTAACCAGCAAATTCCCGGCTCAGAACATTTATCCCGTAACTACCAGGGACAATGTTCAGTGGATAGTTAAACTCGCTCCACCAATTCCTCTGGAAAACATTATTATTGAACCTCACATGCGGGATACGGCAGCAGCCATTGGCCTTTCAGCAGCAGTTCTTGGTAAAAAATTTGGCAATCCCAACGTTCTTGGTGTCTGGAGCGATCATGTAGTTAAAAACGAAAAAGAATTCATCAAAGCGATTGAACTCGCTAATGAAACGGCTAGCGAACTTGACAAGATTGTAGAAATTGGTGTTCGTCCAACATTTCCAAGCATTGCGCTAGGTTATTTAAAAGTGGGCAAGATGTTAAAAAAAACTGACGGTATGGCCATTTTTGAGTTTGTATCCCAGATAGAGAAACCCAACTTTCAAGATGCCAAGAAATTCGCGGGTTCTTGGGAATATTTATGGCATATCGGTTATGCTGTTTGGTCGACGAACAAAATGCTCTCACTTTTTGAAAAACATTTTAAAAACGGTTTCGATTCCTTAATTAAAATACAGAAAGCATGGGGGACAGAAAATCAGGAAAAAATTTTAGTTGAAGAATATGAAAAAATTCCCAAAAACTCCATAGATTTTGCAATTAACTCACATTTAACCGACAGTAACCAAGTAGTTATTTCTGCCGATTTAGGCTGGAGAGACGTTGGCACATGGAACGAACTCAAGGATGAAATGTCCACAAAACCCAACGATAATATTATTCAGGGCGATGTTTTCAATCTTGATGTTACTGATTGTCTAATTTACTCTAACAAGGATAAAAAAGTTATTGCAGCAATCGGCCTTGAAGGTTTAATAGTTGTTGATACCGAAGATGCTTTGTTAATTTGTCCCAAAGACAGAACACAGGACGTAAAAAAAGTTATTGAAGATTTAAAAGTGAAGAAAAAAGACCAATACCTTTAATCCTCGCCAATGATTTACAATTCTGTTAAGAGACTTATTGATATTATTGGCAGCTCAATCGCACTAATAATAATTTCACCAATTCTGATTATATTTGTGCTACTCGTGAAATTTAGCTCTCCAGGCCCCATTTTTTATACGCCCCAAAGGGTTGGCAGGCAGGGGAAAATTTTTAAAATGCTTAAATTCAGAAGCATGCGTATGTACAATATCAAAGGCAATTGGGTGCACGCTCAAAAATATCTGGACATAAACCCCAGTCTTAAAAGAAAGTATCAAAAAAGCAGTTTTAAGTTAAAAGACGATCCTAGAGTTACGCCTATTGGGAAAATTCTCAGAAGAATGTCAATTGACGAGATGCCCCAGTTAGTTAATGTTTTAAAAGGAGATATGTCACTTGTTGGTCCCAGAGCTTATCAGCATGACGAACTTGCTCACCAGCAAAAAGTTTATCCCAAAACTCGCAAATTCGTTAAAATTATTCTTGAAGCAAGACCCGGGGCTTCTGGTCCATGGCAGGTTTCAGGCCGCTCGTTTATAAATTTTGACAGGAGGGTTCAAATGGATGCTATCTACGTCAAAAAAAAATCGATACTCTACGACATTTGGATTATAATTAAGACCCCTGTTGCTATGCTTATTGGCAAAGGAGCAATTTAATAATGTCGGCAAATAAACGGAAAATTGTTCGTATTTTTTTAATTCTATTAGTTTTCTTTGCAATATTTGCCGCTCTGTCGGCATTCTTTGCCACGAGAGCCTTAACCACTACTCAAAAAGCAGTTGGTGCAATTAAAATTCAAGACTTAGCTGCTGCAAAAGCTTATCTAAAAGACGCGAAAAGTCAATTTCAAACTACTCAAAAAACACTTTTTGCGCTTACACCTTTTAGGGTAATTCCCCTCTTTGGCTGGTACGTTTCAGATGCTCAAAGAGGTGTTAATGCTGCTATTCATGGTTTGACTGCTGCTGAAAAATTAACTGAGGCGATAACTCCTTATGCAGACGTTTTGGGTTTAGAAGGCGAAGGCACTTTTTTGGGAGGTACTGCTCAGGAGAGACTGGCAAAAGGTATCGAAACTTTATCAAAAGTTAGCCCGCAGCTTGATGAAATAGGAAAGGATTTAGAAAAAGCTAGAGCTGATATCGGCAAAATAGCCCCTTGGCGCTACCCTAATTTCCTTCCCGGCAAACCAGCTCAAAAAATAGATAGCGCAAAAGCAACTCTTGCCAATATCAACTCACTAGTCGTAGATGCAAAACCATTAATAGAGGTGCTGCCCCAAATAATGGGTCAGGATGGAGAAAAAAAATATTTAGTTCTTTTTCAGAACGACAAAGAGTTGAGGCCTACCGGTGGCTTCATCACCGCCTATGCCCTCTTCAGGGTTAACAATGGCACTCTTGAATCAGAAGG
>Ga0209542_10011503_pt1 | contig 15684 bp, 11 predicted proteins | sample RifCSPhighO2_01_FD_184028 | JGI IMG/M metagenome (GOLD analysis project Ga0209542, IMG submission 184028) | Soil microbial communities from Rifle, Colorado - Rifle CSP2_plank highO2_0.1 (SPAdes) (version 2) | ecosystem: Environmental > Terrestrial > Deep subsurface > Rock core/Sediment ... | reverse complement strand
AGTTCACTGACTTTCTTCTCTATTTCCTGTGTTTCTGTTTTAAAGATTATAACACTATCTGCATTGACATAAGAATTCACAGATAGTGTTAACGTTGAATCCTTAACAGCAAATCCTGTAAGAACGGATTGCTGACTCCAAAGATAAAACGAACTTGTAATAACAAGAACTACAAAGATGAAGAAAACTAAATACAATTTTGAATTTAAAGTCTTACTTACTTTTTTTATTACATTTTTAATTGACATTTTTCTTTTCAGCTCGTTGATAAACAGTCCATACAGTTCTTGGATCTCTATGCAATAATTTCGCAATATTGCTATAACTCAAATCATAGTGATCATGTAAAAACTCAACAATAGTTTCTAGTACACTCAGCTCCCTATTCGCTAAATTCAAAAGAGGAACATAATACCCAGAATCATTAGATTTTAATTTTCCAGAAAATTTTTCAGAAGCAGATTTATACGCCTGATAAATTGTTTTATCGCTTCTTTTTATTAATAAAGAAATTTGTTTGTTGCTTAATTCTAAGTTTTCTCTTAAATATTTAACAATAGCCTCAAAGCAACTTAACCTATCATTAAAAATAGACACAGGAATCAGAATTTCTTTTTCCTCCAATCTATGAAGAAGATCAATATTGCTCAGGTTATATTTTTCCTTAGTTCTCTCAAAAAGTAATTGAAGCTCTGAAAACTCGGGAGAACTAGCAAAATCACCTGTTTTTCCTAAATCCCCTCTCTTTTCTAAGTACATGTAAGTAATAAATACATCTTATGTAAGTAAATATTATCAAGTTATAAGTATTAAAGTATGTATATGTAAGTTATTTATATTTATTTCCATTTACTAGTTATGTAAGTTAAGTAAGATACATATGTAAGTATTAATAACAGTTATGTAAGTTAAGATAGATATATATGTAAGTATTAATAACAGTTATGTAAGTTAAGATAGATATATATGTAAGTAATAACAACCGTTATGTAAGTTAAATAAGATACATATGTAAGTATTAATAACAGTTATGTAAGTTAAGTAAGATATATATGTAAGTAATAACAACCGTTATGTAAGTTAAGTAAGATACATATGTAAGTATTAATAACAGTTATGTAAGTTAAGATAGATATATATGTAAGTATAAAACTAAAAAAGTACCTTATCATCAAAACAAAGCTCAACTAGGTATTTATCTACTTGCATCAGATTGCCTTTCTAATTCTAATTTTCTAGAAATAGCAGAACTAGCTTGCTCAGAATTATAAGCGCTCAAAATCTCTTCAGCTAAGGCATTCATCATTTTTTTCTTCTTGCCATAAGATTTTTGGTAAGCCCCTTGCACCATCATCCTCAAAGCAATATCAATTCTTCTTTGCGGAGCACAATCTACAGCTTGAGGATATTTAGCCCCACCGTACTCGATAGAAGTTATTTCTTCTCTAGGAGCAGCATTCTCTAAAGCCTTAACAAAAACCTCAACAGGATTTTTTTTAGTTTTATTCTCAATAAGCTCAAAAGTGTTATATACAATCTTATACACAGTATAACTCTTTCCCGTACATTTTCCAGAAGTTAATTTATGCTTTTTACCCCTATGCCCCGGAATCATTAGTTTATTCATTAACCTTTCAACAATGGGATATTTATTTTTCCAGAACCTAACAACAGTATTCTTTCCTCCTGTTTTCGGAACTAAAATTGGATTTAAATTAATGTAATTAACTAAACCTACATCATTAATGACAATTCCAGTTGTATCCCACTTATTAAAGAGTTTCATCTTCTACCCTTCTCTATTTTTCCTCTAATTAAAGCATTTAAGCTCTGGTCATTCACCTTTATAACCTGCCATCTAATTCCAGGTATGTCTCCTTTAGATTTTCCCATCGGCCCACCAATAGATTCAACAATAACTTCATCATGCTCATTAATCATTTTAATAGCATTATACCCTGGAACAAAAGCAGCAATTTTCTTGCCATTCTTTATAAGTTGAACAACGACACAATTTGATGTTAAAAATCCATTAGCTAAAAAATTATGATTGTCTGACAAAGTGGTTATGTCATAAACATCCTCTTGGTCTACCAAGTCTATAGTTTCTATTGTTTCCCAAACCAGTCCATTTTTTAAACCATTAGTAGCATTTTTGCACCATATCTCAAAACTAGGTATATACTTATTCGGCACTTTTATTAAATCTTCTTGAATTTTATTTCGCAACCAATAACCAGCACTGCTTTCAGTCAATCCATCTAAACCTATTTGCTGCACTGCCTTACTAATAGAATGTCCCTTATTGGTTAAAACTTGAATCTCTTTAAAAGCGGCAATTCTTCTTTTAATTATATTTTTCTTTGTTAATAAGTACTCGTACATTAAGCACGCAGCTTCACTCCTGTCCCTTGAATAAGCAAAGCCTATTTTGCCATATAAATTAAGCAAAGATCTTAAATCAGAATGTAAAGATATTATATATTGTATCATTCTTGCTCCATCCCCCCTAATAAACTCATTTCTTGGAATAACTGATTTAATTTCTATATCAAAGTCTCTCAAAATATTTGAAAGAGAATCAATAAAGTTTTCAATAGATATAGCTTTTAATTTGTTAATTCCAAAATCGGGTCCAATAGGGGTTGTATGGTTTCTCACTTGTGATACAGAAGGCTTTCTCATCTCCGAGCCAAAATACGATCTTAAAAATTCTTTTTTAATCCATTTAGGGGCATTATTTAGCCATCTAGGGATACTATAATCCAGCAATGTCTTATTGCCAACAGGAGCACCTAAAGCTATTAACAGTAAAGCTAGACTTTTATTTGTAATTCTACACTGATATGACTTCCCTTTTATGACTCTAATACCATTAGTGGAATTAACATAGCTTGTACTTATACCCTCAAATATCTTAGAAGAGTTGAATCCTAAATCAGCTATGTCTTTTTTAATTTCTTCCAGATCCTCTGGTTTTCCAGTAAAAACAATTTTATACCTCAAAGAATTTTCAGCCCTGTCCTCATAAATCCCACCATCCCCAAACATATGCCCAAGAACCCTGGTAATCTTAGCTATATTTTTATTTGAAGTTCTAAAGGGTAGTAAGTTCTTTGCCTCTAATTCCCTGTATACCTTAGAGAATTTGGTATTAAACGGTGCAACTCCTTCCAAAATATTTTTATCAACTAGGAGAACATCACTGTCCTCGTATTCAACAGATTCATAAGGATAAACAACTAGTTTATCTCCCACCTTTAGCTCTTTAAAGTCCAATGACCCTTTACTGCTATAAAATGGATGATCTTGTGTTGCAATTAGCTCTCTCCCTGTCTCTTTTGTTTTAACTCTATAAACAATGTCATTTTGTTTTTTAGTGTTAAACTTCATAAAAGCAATAATTTTTGTAGGCTCTAATTCTTTTTTATTAAAGCCGACAGAAATAACCTTGCCTTCATAGTTTAGGATATCTTTAATTTTGATATAAGAACCGTCTAATAAAACCTTTGTATCCGGATGAATACATTTTCTCATTGCAGAATTTGGCTGTTTAGCTTCTCTTTGCGTCTTTTCTAAAACAATGCCTTTTGCTTGCGGACACCCTTTTAATGGATCTGATTTTCTTTTTAAATTAAGCACCCTCTTAGTAAACCATTTACTGCTCCATCTAAACTTTTTACGTTTATCTTTTAATTTTTTCCCCGTATTCAATCCATTAGATTTGCTTCCCATTATAAAACCTTAAGTTCAACATGAAAATATTTTTGCAAAATAGCATTATAAAACTTTACATTCTTCCCATCTCTTCCTATAAGCAAAGCCTTGGTAGGGGTATTAGCATGTATCTCAACAAATTTTCCTTTGTCCTCAATGCTATCTGCATGCAAAGGGTAAATAAGACCATTTATAAATTTAACCTTATCCTCATTAAACTCGACAATCTTAAGCTTTTTCTTGGTTAATTTAGAAAATAATTTGGCATTCTTTCCTTGTTTTCCAATAGCTTTTGATCCTTGGTTTTCTTGAACAATAAACAGAAAATAGTCATCATGATAAAAAAGATCCTTTATCTTAGAATGAGTCAACTGCTCAAACAGATTTATTTGCTGAATTGTTTCATTAGAATATTTCATCTTAAAAACTTAACACTGAAACAGAAAAAGGTTTCTTGCAAATCACACCCAACTCTTCATTGGTCTCTTTCAACTCTTTCAGTGTAGCATTAAAAACTTTGCAGTAATGTTTTAAATCATCTAAAACATATTTAGGGCAATTGCTAGAAGAGTACACAAATTTAACTTTGCCTTTTTTCAAATTCTTCAAAGTCAACTCAGTACCAAGAATGACCTTGCCTTCTTTCAAAACTGCTCGTAGTTCTTTCATTTTGTCCTCATTTTTGCAATTAAGCTCGGTAACCCCGTTCCTACAGGAATTTCTTGATTTAACATTACATTCTCAATAACGGAATTTAATTTATCTTCCTCACCTTTCAAAGTTGCATTAATAATATGTTTTATAGGTGTTTCGAAACTTGCTCTTGCTAATACACTTTCTTTCTCACCAGTAATGCCACTCCTTGTTATACCCTTAATAGCTCCTGCAGAAGTCATCACATCAGCCAATAACATGATATGCCTTATATCAATATCTAAACCCTGGTTTTCAATAACCTCGACAGCTTCATTGATAATAGCTTGCCTTGCTGCCTCAATCCCTAAAACAGCTTCTGTCTTAAAGATATCATTAGTAACAGTCTTCTTGCAATCCACCCCTTCAATATCCAAAACATCTTCTAAATTATTACCAACACAAATAACAATGAATTCATTATCTCTTTTCACAGGCAATACTTGTTTAATGCCTTTAACACCCTTAACATGCAAATCTCTGCACTTCTCTCTTAATTGATACAACTCTTTCAATTCAAACTGTTCTGCTTTAGGTCTAATAGCAATAAAATCTTTGTTTGTCTTAACGCTTACATTTTTCAATGTATCTTCAAGAATTTTAGAAACATAATTTTCAGTAATTCCAAAATCTCTCATTTTTTTCTTGTCTAAGTATACCTCAATCCTAAATTGAGTCATGTTAATTGTAAACTCTTCAACTAATTCCCCAAATTTAGTCTGCTTAATAGCTGCAGCAACTTTCTTAACGGCAATTGGGTCCTTGGCAATATCTTTTTGCAAATAAACCTCAATTTTTGGAGTACTTGGTTCTTTTCTCGCATCTAAAAGCTCAATAAGTCTCGGTAATCCCAACGTAACAGCAACTTCAGCAACACCTGCAAAGTGGAAAACATTCAAGGTGTTATGAGTTATTACACCATCAAAGGTGGTAAAAGTCTCTAAACCTGGAACACTCAAATCATAAACATATTCATGCTTATAATCAATATACTCGATTTTTTCTATAGCGTCCCAAATAACATCTGAATTAAACATTCTGTTCATGATTTTTAGTTCATCATTTATATTGACATTTTGCTCTTTAGCCAATAACTCAAATTTCTTCATATATCTGAATAAAGCGGTTCTTCCTATTCTCTGCCTCTTAGTAAAGTTATTAACGTATCTTGTAGGCATTCCTAATTTCTTCGCAGCATCATAGAATAAATTTCCAAATCCAGAAACCATGTCTGTATAATCCTGTGATTTTTCATTCCAGAATTTCTTTGATTCCTCTGATAGTTTCTCAAGAGCTTTCTTTTTATAATCAATATCGCTTCCAATGTGCTGTAAATATAAAGGTGCATACTTATATGAAATTAAAAGCCAATATTGCCCTTTTTTATCTGTTATTTTATAAGAGAAGATATTAAATCTGTTCAAAAGGATAGCAACTCCATCTCTCAGTTCTTTTGAATTAGAAGAAACCCTAATCATTTTCCTAGAAGCATGAAAATTGCCATCCCCGTCAAAGTATCCCCTTAATAATGCAGAAACAAACTCATTCTTTGCAGAATAAGCAAATTCAGGCACTTTTTTGTTCCTAGATCCGGTATTGCACACAGATTTAACAAACTTAGCTAATAGTGAAGACGAAACTATATTATTACAACCAAGTGCAAATCCTCTAGAGCTCCATTCTTCTTTATAGTTCAATCCTATAGACTCAGTAAATTCTTTAAGATTGAAAACATACTCTCTACTAACATTTGAAATACCGACCTGACCAATATTAGCATGACCTTCAGCAAGATAAGCTCCGATAAACCAACCAAAGAGTTTATCTAATTTTATTTTATTTGGAATAGGCTTTGCCATACCAAACTTTCCCATCAACATGCCATTTTCTTCAACACTATCAGAAATATAATTTTTAACCAAGATGTAAGAAGCACAATATTCAGGTAAGTACTGCATTACTGGAATCCTATCTCCAATAAATAAATCTTTGCCAGCTATAGAAACAATACTGTTATTTTTTCTAGTAACAAAAGAATGATAGTCAGTAGCGATTATGCTTCTGCCTGATTGAGTGGTTATCTTAATTAGTTTTTTAGGAGATTTTACTCTGTTTAAAGCTAAAACTTTTCTCCACTTGAGTTTCTCATCTTGATCTAAACTCAAAACTAAGATTTCTTCAGAAGGATTATAAATCTCATAACTATCTTTAACTCTTGTTTTAACCCTTTCAAATAATTTATCAACAAATTCCCCTATCTTCATTATTTTTATTCTATTTCTAAATTTAAAAATCACTTTTTCATCATAAGATGTGCACATTTGGGTACCTGGTTCACCAATGCTCTCTGCAGTAACAATTCCAATAGCTTCTCCTGGGCATAGTTGGGAAGAATCGAAAGCACTTTTTACTCTCTCTAAAACTTTTCTAACTTCTTCACTTTTCAGTTTATTGGCCTCAGCTTCATCTCTAACCTCATCTAACAATTTCTGAGGCAACATGCTATACTCTTCATATACAGATTTAGCCATAAGTCATAACCTCTTTCACAATCTTAGTAACATTAATCTTACCACCTTCGCTTTTATGAACATCAATACCATCATCTCCATATTTAAACTGAACAATCCTACCATTTGCATCTCTCACAGTAAAATCATATTCTATCTTCAAATCTTGTAATGCATTAGACAATCTTCTATACAAATATCCAGATTTAGGAGTTCTTAGCGCAGTATCCATTAGGCTGTCTCTACCTGTCATTGCATGGAAGAAGTATTCAGTAGGGGTCAATCCAGTTCTATATCCACCATAAACAAATCCTTTGGCTACAGGACTCAAACTTCCTTTCTCAAAAACAGGCAAAGTTCTTCCTCTATAACCATTTCTTATTCTTCCGCCTCGTAAAGCTTGCTGTCCTACCGATGCAGCCATCTGAACCACATTTAATATATTTCCTGTAGCTCCAGATTTAGCCATCAAAATAGTAGAGTTCTCATGTTTAACATGCTCAAAAACAGTTTCTCCAATTTTATTTCTTAGATTATTAAGGTTCTGTAAAATAAGTTTCTCTAAAGTCTCTTCAGGAGTCAAAGCAGGCATAGCTTCTAACTTCCCTTCTTTATACTGAGCAATTAATTCATCAACTTTCTTCTCAGTTTGTGCAGTTAATTCTTCATTCTTAGAAACAACGCTGCTAGGCAAATCAGTATCTGATATTGAAGTAGTAAATCCATTTCTCAAAAGAACTGCAATTCCTAGTCTAAACAATTTTCCTAACAAATCAATACCTGCTTCTTCACCATATTGAGCATATAATGCTCTAATCAAAGTCCCATTATCCTCTCCAATAGTAGCTTTATCAATAAATCCCTCAACCAACCTTCCTCTCTCAACCTTAACAATTCTCCCATCTCTTGAATTCCCAATAAAATCAAAATCTCTCGGTAATAAAGCACTAAAAACATCCTTTCCTTCAACCTCTTTACCTTTAAGAATGCTAAAATCAGTTACACCAACAGAATACATCATTTGAATTGCTTCTTCTCTTGTAAAGCTTAACCCATTAGTCAAAAGATAGTTTCCAGTAATAGCATCATTAGTGCATCCAACAACATTATACCCATTTTTAGGAGTGATAATGTGGCTTTGTACTTGCATTAATATGTCTGCCTCAGCTCTTGCTTCTTCTGTCTGAGGTATGTGCAGATTCATCTCATCACCATCAAAGTCTGCATTATAAGGAGTACAAACACCTGGGTTTAATCTAAAAGACCTTCCAGGTAATATCACTACTTTATGGCACATTATGCTCATTCTGTGTAAGCTTGGCTGTCTATTAAACACACAAATATCTCCTTGCATCAAATGTCTTTCAACAATGCATCCAAGAGTTAAGTCTGTCAAAATTTGTTCTTTAGATTCATCAGCAATCTTTTTTTTCTTATGGTCTAAAGTAATCACATAATTGGCACCAATATACTTTTTAGGCCCATTAGTAATTAATTCCTTTAACCATTCAATGTTCCATGAATTAACTCTTTCAGGAATTGTCAACTCCATAGCAACAGATTTAGGGATTCCAACTTCATTGAATTTAATTTTAGGATCAGGACTAATAACAGTTCTCGCTGCATAATTCACCCTCTTACCAGCTAGGTTATATCTAAACCTTCCTTCTTTGCTTTTAATTCTTTCAGAAAGAGTTTTCAAAGGCTGCCCCGATCTATGTCTAGCAGGAGGTACTTGCGCAATCTCATTATCAAAATAGGTTGTTACATGATATTGTAATAAATCCCATAAATCCTCAATAATAATTTCAGGAGCCCCAGCATTAATATTTTCAAATAATCTCTGGTTAATCCTCACTATATCTCCTAGTTTGTGTGTCAGATCATCCTCACTTCTCTCCCCAGATTCTAAAGTGATACTTGGTCTAACAGTGACAGGAGGAATTGGTAACAATGTCAAGATCATCCATTCAGGTCTCGCATATTCTGCATTATAACCAAATAATTTAACATCATCATCAGAAATTTTTTCAAGTCTCGCTTTAATTTCAATAGGGCTTAATCTAATATCATTCTCAACATAGCTACTAGGTTTTTCAAATTTAACTTTGAATTGTTTAGCTTGACAATGAGGGCATTTGCCTAAGTCTTTTAGAGTTTTAAATCCTTTAAGACCCTTTCCTTTAATCTCTTCCTTCAAAGCCAAAACTTTCCCACATTCTCTACATGTATATTTCAAGAAATTAAGAATTTGTTTAACATATTTAATGTGAACAACTGGTCTTGCCAAGTCCATATAACCAAAATGACCAGAACATTCTTTTAATTTACAATTACAGGTTTTACATCTTAATCCAGGATCAATAACTCCTAACCTTATGTCCATTAATCCTCCATCAACAGGATATCCTTCTTTATCATAAAGTTCTGGTGTTACAATCTTAACACTAGCCATCTTCTTTATCGTTCTCGGACTCAATAGACCAAAAACAATACTTCCAACCTTTTTGTAAATATATTCCTCATGCATTTTGTAAGATTCTCCTCAACACATCTTTGTTGCCTTTAACCAGCTTTTTTTCTTTTGTTTTCATTTTAGTATTTGCTTTTTAATATCAATTTTGGATAAATACACAATGATTTAAGTTCATCCATTAAAAGTTTAAATGCATAACTCAACTCTATAGCAGTAATCTCAACATTGCTTCCACATTTCAAGCATTGCTTAACATCTTTAAAAGTATCATTCGCAGCTAACATTCCACATTTTTCACAAACATAAACAATGGTTTTATCTGAATCAAATCTTTCTTTTAGCAGTAAGCTTGCGCCATGAGCTACAAAACAGTCCTTCTCCATTTCTCCAACTCTCAAACCCCCACCTCTTGCTCTACCCTCTATAGGCTGTCTTGTCAATAATTGTATCCTTCCAGAAGCTCTTGCATGTAACTTATTAGCAACCATATGTTTTAATCTTAAGTAATACATATTTCCAACAAAAATTCTTGCCTTGAATCTCTCACCAGTCATTCCATTATAGAATACTTCAGTTCCATTCTCTCTAAAGCCAAATTGCACTAATTCTTTTCTCAAATCACTTTCTTTTTCAACATCAAAGGTAGTTCCATCAATATATCTTCCAGCCAAACTCCCGACCTTTCCTGCAATAACCTCGATTAAATGGCTTATAGTCATCCTTCCCGGAATGCTATGTGGTGAAAATATTATATCTGGAGTTATTCCAGAAGCTGAAAAAGGCATATTCTCTTCATCAATAATCATTCCAACAACACCCTTCTGCCCATGTCTAGATGCAAATTTATCTCCTATTTCTGGAATTCTTTGATCTCTCAACCTAATTTGAACAACCTTATTCCCTTCTTCATTCTCAGTAATAACAACCATATCAACTACTCCACCTTCACCTTCTCTTACAGTAGTAGAGCTCTCTCTTCTTGTGCTTGCCGCAATACTAAACTCTTCCAACTCTCCCAAGAATCTTGGTGGACTTGTCTTCCCTATAACAACATCATCTTCTTTAACTTTAGCTCCTGCATAAACAATCCCATCTTTCTCTAAATGTTTATAGTCTTTTTCAGATCTATATCCCTTAACTTCTTTGTCTGGCGTGTGAATCTCATCAGTTAATCCTCCACTATATCTCAGTTCTTCAGCTTCATAAGGTCTAAAATAAGTGCTTCTTACTAATCCTCTCTGTACAGATCCCCTGTTCAGGATAATAGAGTCTTCCATGTTATATCCTTCAAAGCTCATTAATGCAATTGTAACATTTTGGCCTGCAGGATGCTTGTCATATTCTAGCACATCATGCATAAAAGATTTAACAAGAGGCCTCTCAGGATTATGTAAAACACTTACATCAGTATCCATTCTTATCAAGAAATTAGTGGCATATAATCCCACACTTTGTTTCTGAATTTTGCTTCCTCTAATAAGTCTAGACGAACTACCAAAATTAGAATAAGGAATTAAGCTTGTTGTCAATCCCAAGATAACAACAGGACTAATCTCCAGATGTGTATGCTTAGAAGTTAAGTCTTTTTCCACTAATGCTACAAAAGATTCCTCTTCCTCTAAAGCATCCAAATATTCAATAACCCCCTCTTTCAATAAATCATCCCATGAAATACTTCCATGAGTAATCTTATCAATGTGCTCTTTAGTCAAAAGAGATTTGCCATTTTCAACCCTAATCAAAGGTCTTCTTAGTCTTCCTTTAGAAGTCTCAATATGGATTTCATCTAACTTAGGATCATGAATGAGATTAACACTTTCTAAAAGTTTATCTCCAATCCTTTTCTCCTTTACTTTTTTAACAAAATCACTAGGATTGTCTACAGTTCCTATATACTTATTGTCTAAAAAAACATCAACCATCTTGTTTCAACCCGCAGTTCTCTAAAACTTTCTTAATTTTTTCCTCAGAAACTTCCTCCTGAGAAATACTAGCCAACATTGCTAAATTTTTCCTTAATCCAATAGGGGTTCCCTCAGGTGTTTCAATAGGCCCCAGTCTCCCCCAATGAGTGCTATGCAAAGCTCTTGCATCAAAATTTTCTTGAGTCGTGGACAATAAGCTAACAACCCTCTGTAAATGAGACACAGTAGCAGTAAAATTAGTTCTGTCAATATTTTGGCTGATTCCCTTTCTTCCACCTACCCAAACTCCAGTTGCCATTGCACTCTTAATTCTAGAAGTTAACAACTGATCTCTAATGATAATCTTAACAGATTGAAATTTACCTCTTTTTACAAGCCTCTGGAAGTTATAAAGCATATCTTGAATTAAGGTTCTTAAGTTAACTCTGAACAAGTCAGCTAAGAGATCACCACTTAATTTCAATCTCTTGTCCATATAATGATCCTTATCGCTTAATTGCAGATTTCCTTTGCTAACTATTAAGAATCTTTTGATATACTTACATAAAGTATAGGCCTTTCTTAATCTATCCTCGGGTTTTATTCCTAAATGAGGGAATAGATATCTGTCAATCATTTCAGAAGCCCTTTCAATCTTCTCCTCCCTTGACTGAGTAATGCCAATTTTCTTAGCCATAAATTCTAAAGCATCATCCTGGGTTTTCAAGTCAATACATTCATACAAATTGATAAAAATATCATCATAAGATTTGTCTTTAGAGATAGCATCAGAAATTTCTTGGTCTTTCACTAAACCTAGTGCTTTTATAATAGCCACAACTGGAATTCTTTTTAACCGTGTAAATGAAAAATGTATAACCCCGTCTTTCATCTGCTCAATAAGATGTGGGATTCTATAACTTCCTCTTTCAGAGTATAATCTTGCAGTATACTTACTAGGTCCTGTTTTAGCTTTATCAATAAATAATTTATTAGAAGCTAAATCCTCAACAATAATCAAAACTCTTTCATTTCCATTTAATATAAAGTAACCCCCAGGATCATTAGGGTCTTCATAAACCTGAGCTAGACTTTCCTTATTTAATCCTTGTAAATGGCAATACTTAGACTTTAACATAACAGGAATCTTACCAATAGGAACAGTAAACGATTCTCTCTCAACACCATCAATATAAGTGCTTACACTTAGACTAACAGGAGCAGAATAAGTTAACTTCCTTAGCCTAGCCTCTGTAGGGAAAACATTTCTTCTGCTTCCATCAGCTTCAATTAGTAAAGGCTTCTCAACTTTTATCTTTCCTAGTTTAATTTTAAAATCTTGGACTTCACTTGGGATAATTGTCGGAATAATCTCATTAGCTTCATCAACAATCTCCTGCATCCTTTTATCCATAAAATTGTTAAAAGACTTGATATTAGACTCTACAATAGAGTGCTTTGAAAAATAATCGCCAATGACATATTTATATCCTTCTACCATTTTATGCAACAACAATCCTATAAAAAAAAGATTCACCCACTGTGGGGCTTTTCCTTATAACTTTAATAACCTCTCCCTTTTCAACATCTAAGCCTACAAGAGCTGGATCAGTTTTCTAATTTTTGGTAACTGTTTCTTATCAATATTGTATTGCTTCATTAACTCATCAGTCTCTTCAGGAGTCATCTTGAGATGCTTAGGTACTAAAATATGTGTCCTCACATCAAATTTCTTCTCCGTTTTTACTGCTGTTTTCTTTGTCATTTTTTATAAGTTCGGGCCGGACGGGATTTCCACAAATTTGCTTAAGCAAACACTCTTTTGAACCCGCGACCACTTGGTTAAAAGCTTCACCGCATATTCAAGTGCTCTACCAAGCTGAGCTACCGGCCCTTCGCCCTGACCGGGATTCGAACCCGGGTCCCGGCCTTTCTGCATTAACTCGACAGGGCCGGATGATAAACCCCTACACTATCAGGGCACACCTCCAAGAGAGTAATAGGAAAGTAATGGGATAAGTTTTTAAAAGTGATGAAAAAACGAGAAATTTCTCCAAATTTCTGAAAAAATCTGTGGAAACCATTGATTTTTTGATAATATGTTTGCTCCTGCATTTTAAGAAAACTCACTCTTGGTGTATGTGGAAAAATGAATAAATATATAAGCATTTCTATTACTCGTAATTACTTAGCTGTTTGAAGCTTGGTCTTCAAATAGCCAAGTCCATTCATTAATGGATTCTTATTTTGAAGCCTGTAAGTTTGCATAACACTCAATAAACATTCATGAGTTCTTGCTCCCAGTCTTGACCTGTTACCCCCACTAATCTTTTGAGTAACTCGATCATGCCTCAATCCCCTTTCAGCATGATTATTAGTTGCGTCAATATCAGAGTTTGTAATGAAATTAAACAAATGCTTTCTGTCTCTTGTAAGAAGATATTTGATAAACTTCCTGCACATTGAACTTTTAAATTGCACCTTCCCAATATTATCAATTCTTTTAAGTAACCTTTTTACGTCTTCATCACTGCCTTCATGATTGAAAGCATTTGCCTTCTTGAAAATGCTTTTCAATCTTCTATGAATAATCTTGCCTTCAACAAAATCTTCTTTCAACTTCTTAGATTCCCTAAGAAGATGGGACCAACAAATTTGCATAGAGCAGTTTGTTTTCTTTAATAACACGTAGTAAGCACTATGCCTATCACTAATGTTAATTCCTTCACATCTTTTACCAAGGACATGCAGAGGAACTTGATGCCCTCTGCTTTTTCTAATTTGGTAAAATGCTGCCTCTTTTGTGATGAATACCCATAACCAATGATTCTTGCCAGCAATTCTTCTACCAGTTTCGTCAATGTGCCTTACTTTAGCATCTCTAATATTCTGCTTTAGTTCTTTATAGTAAGGACCAAATTCCCTTGCTAATTGGTGGAGCATACATGAAATTTCTCCACTACTCAAATTAAGTTTGTATTGGTTTCTTAGAAGCTCAAGAATCTTCTCAATTGGCATTGCCATGCCAATCTTTAATAGTAAAACAAGCAACATTAATCTCAAACCAAATCTTGCATTTGGTAGAGCATCCAGAACAGAAAGCTCTACAAGTTTTTTACAATTTCTGCAATAACATCTATGTATTTCGTATTCTGTAGTAATTGGTTCTTGAGGTTCAAAAATATCTGTTACATAACGAAACCTTATCTCTTGTACATTACTAAGCTCTCGTTTTCCACATTCTGGGCAACAATCACTTTTGCCCAGAACAAGGGACTTAACAACATCAATTCTCTCAGGAATCTTTCTAGAATAACCTTTGTGACCATTCTTCTGTCCAGTCTTTTTACGCCTTTTTTTATTATCTATCTTGACAAAATCAGGAAGATTTTCCTGATTTCTAAGAGGACAAACTTTCATGTGATTTTCAAATTCTTCAAGCTTTCTTCTCAACTCTTGATTTTCTTCTCTCAGTCTTTTTATTTCCTTCTTTATATTCATCTTTAATTGCCAAGTAAACTTCCTTTCCTAAATACTCCTTTGGGCAATTCACTTTGGCACCAGTGCCAAAAGGAGTAACTTTTCTTTCAAGAAAGCCCTTTATCCCTTTTATCTTAAGTTCTGTGGTTGTCTTTAATGGAATCTTTCTCAACTTTAATCGTCCTCCTGTTCTTATGATAATTGTATATTGCAATTAAAATTAATTCTTTGCAGAATTCTTCTAATGACAACTGCTCAACATTTTCCTTCTTCTTTTCCCAAAGAGAAGGAAAATATTCTTCCACAAATATCTGGGCAACACCTTCTGATTTGTCAGCATATAACTTCCTTGTATGCTCTTTATCACAATTAGGACACCTATACTTTATTATTCTCATAATATATATAAAGTATATATTAAGTATAAAAGATTTTATATTCCACAGAATATGAATAAAATAACTTCAGAAAACTAAGTAATTACGCAATTTAGAATAATTTATATATTAGTTATTTAAAGATAATAATATTGAAAAGAGGTCGACTCTTCTGGATGTAGGGGTGTAAATACTTGGCGATATATGATAATATAAAAAAAGAGCACTTGTTTGTATTTTTGTTAATCTTGAGTGCCTTGATTATCTTTAATTCTTTTAATGATCAATTTGGGTATACTGGGTTAGTTACTCAAACTAGTGAAGATACTGTAACTGGGTATGGGGTTATTGATGAGGTTACTACTTATTTTAAGAATATTCTTGGGAGGACTGTTGGAACTGGAACTTCTGGGAATCCTTGTGGCAGTGATAAATCTTGTGTGCTTATAACCGCAGATGACAAATATTACTTTTACTTAAATGGTATAAAAATAACAAATACGAAAAGTGATTGGAAAACTGTAGAT
>Ga0209542_10011501_pt1 | contig 15686 bp, 15 predicted proteins | sample RifCSPhighO2_01_FD_184028 | JGI IMG/M metagenome (GOLD analysis project Ga0209542, IMG submission 184028) | Soil microbial communities from Rifle, Colorado - Rifle CSP2_plank highO2_0.1 (SPAdes) (version 2) | ecosystem: Environmental > Terrestrial > Deep subsurface > Rock core/Sediment ... | reverse complement strand
GAAGAGCTATTGAGAAAGGGTATAGCGCATAGGGGATAGGGTATAGAAAAAATACACTACGATGTATCGTAGGATAGCAGGTCTATTTTATGATAATTCTCCCCATACACGTATTCACAGCTATAGGAGAGAATACGTGTATTGGAATAAGAGAAAAGAAAATGGCAAGGTTGAACCTTGCCATGCTTGCATAAGAGAAAGTTAGACTGCTGGTACAAGTTTTGTCTTTAAAGCTTTAAGTTGTTGCTTCCATTGGGAAAGAAGTTGTTCGCGCACCCCTTTCTCAATCACCACGAACACGTCTTCCTGCGGCGTTGGTTTGAACTCAGAAATGAGCCCTTGAAATAGCTGGTTTCCGCCAGTGAATTCCTCAAAGAACGAAGTGAGCGATTGAATGTTATGTCCCATTCTTTTCAAAGAGACACAAAGCAATCCTTTTCGTACCTCATTGAGGAAGGACGGATGATCTTTGCACAAAGACCTTCCGTGTGCAATGAGAATTGGAAACAGAGGATCCAGACATACCCCTCTCCACCGTTCAGATTGGTGGTCTCCAATATTATGATGGATGTAGCGTACCTGTGGGGCAAACGTTACCTCGGTCCTGTCTCCAGACAGTTCACATGCGACCACAAGATCCAATACCAGTTGTTTTTTGCCCTCGAGAGCAACCACGCATGACCGATTGAAACTGTTCCGATAGTAAACAAGAGTGCCAGGTATTCCTATTGGGCAAAGAGCGAATCCGTGTTGTTGAACCGCGTCAAAGAAGGTGTTTTTTACCAGATACCTGAAGGCGTTACTTACTAGCCTATCCATCCCCCTTGTTTTTTGCCAGGAGCCGTTTTGATAGTATTTGTCTTGTTCGAAAGTCAGACCGGAGTATTCAGAGGCCCATTTTTCGAGCAGACCGATGTTGAAGTGGATGATATTCATATTACCTTTGGAGTTCAGTGATGTTTTCTGCGGTAATTTAAGCATTAGAACGCTAAGAATGCAACGTAGCTGACTGCCCGATGGTATACTAGCCGAATGAAAAGCGTGGCGTTCGATACTGCTTATAAGAGCTTCAACTCGAAGCAAAAAGAAGCGGTGGATACGATTGAAGGTCCCGTGATGGTTATCGCGGGGCCTGGTACGGGAAAGACCACCGTGCTGACCTTGCGTATCGCGCAAATCCTCCGTAAGACCGATATACCGCCGGATGCCATTCTTGCGTTAACGTTCACTGAATCAGGCGTTCGGTCTATGCGTAAGAAGCTCGTCGAGATTATCGGCCCAGAGGCCTATCGGGTCGCCATACACACCTTTCATGGTTTGGCGAACGAGATCATCAAGACGTATCCCGATAAGTTTCCCCGCATCATCGGTTCGGAGCATATAGAGGATCTCGAGCATATACAGCTCGTTGACGAGCTTCTTGCAAAGGGGCATTTCAAAGTGCTTCGTCCTAAAGGTGATCCGATCTACTACGTCAGAAAGATTATTGATACCATACAGAATCTCAAAAAAGACGCCATCACCCCTGATAGCTTGCATAGACTCGTTACAGAGGAAGAAAAAAACATAGCCTCTGCTCCCGATGTCAGGCATGCTTCCGGGAAATATGCCGGAGAGATAAAAGGATCGTATCGCGAGCGCTTAGGCGCGGTGGCAAAGAATAAAGAGCTTGTCCGGGCGTATCGTTTGTATGAAAAAGCGCTTGCTGAAAAACGTCTCTATGATTATGAAGACATGATCATAGAAGTGGTACAGCGCCTTAAGGAAGACCGCGATCTGCGTCTGCGCCTTCAGGAAGAGTATCACTATATCTTAGCCGATGAGCATCAGGATGCGAATAAATCTCAAAACGCTTTTTTGGAATCGCTTGCTTCATTTCACGAGGAGCCGAATCTTTTCGTCGTGGGGGATGAAAAGCAGGCGATTTTCCGTTTCCAAGGCGCTTCCCTCGAGAATTTTCTCTATTTCAAGAGCCGTTTTCCGGGGACGCGCCTGATCGTGCTTACCGAGAACTATCGGTCGCATCAGACCATTCTTGATGCCGCACACTCATTGATTATCCACAACGAGGTAGCGGATGAGTCATTGCGGGCAGAGTTGCGCGCCGCTTCGGGACAGGTACCGCAGAGAGTGACCGTTGTTCATGCCCCCGACCGTCTTTCGGAGATTTCCTTTGTCGCTGATGCCATAAAGGGTCTGTTGAAAGACGGAAGGGTCGCTTTGCAAGAAATAGCGCTCTTGGTGAGGGACAACGTCCATGCAGGTCCTATCGAGCAGGAATTGGAGAGTCGAGGGATCCCCATTGCTCGATTTGCCGACACTAACGCACTTGACCACCCGTACCTGGAAGCGCTTCTTGCTTTCATCCGCGCAGCAGTTCATCCCACAGACGATGCATTAGTGGCGAAGGCGATTTTCGGTGCGTTTCTGCATATCGATCCTGTAGCGATCGCGCGCACGTTCTCTTTTCGCAGTCGTGGTACGAGCATTCTCGATGCTCTGAAAACTGCGAAAGAGACGGAGCCGTTCACGGAACTGCTTACACGTTGCGCGCGCATCGCGCATAGCGAGCCGCTCGTTGAAGCTTTTGAAACGATCGTCGGGCAGACCCAGTTTCTGGACTTTGTCGTTACACACCCTTATTCCTCAGAGCTCTTGCCGCGCTACGCGGGGCTTTTGCAGACGATAATTCGACACGCTGAACGGGATAAGAAAGCCACGCTCGCAGATTTCATAGAAAGGCTAGATACCGCCGGGAAACACGGACACGCTATAGCTGTTTCTTATACGCCACAAACAGGTGTGCAGCTGTTGACGGCGCATGGGTCGAAAGGACTCGAATTTGACTACGTGTATATTTTGCATGCGAACGATAACTTCTGGGGAGGACGGCGCGCACATCAGGCATTTAAGCTCCCTGTGATAGGGACGTTGCCAAACGATTCGATCGATGACGAGAGGAGGCTTTTCTATGTGGCGATGACTCGTGCAAGAAAATCAGTCACCATCTCTTTCTACGAGCAGGGAGAAGACGGTAAGGAAAAATCACCATCCCGGTTCATTTCGGAGATCGCCGTCGCTCATATCGAGCAGCGAGAGGTTCCCCAAATCTCTCCGGTTTCCCGCGTTCTGTATGCCGGAAAAAAGAAAAGAGAGGCAGGTATGGAAAAGAAGTACCTCAACGGGCTCTTCTTAGAGAGGGGTTTTTCTGTCACGCACCTCAATAATTTCCTTGAATGTCCGTGGAGGTATTTCTATGTCGATCTGCTACGCATACCTCGCCGACAGGACAATGCGGCGCTCTACGGGACGGCGATGCATGATGCTCTCAAACATTATTTCGATGCGTACGCCCGTGAAGAGGAGATCACTATCAACCGTGCGGCGGCGCTCTTTGAGAATTATGTATATAGGACGCACATGTCCGATTATGACCTGAAACGATATGTGCAGGAAGGGAAGAAAGAGATAAAGGCCTACCTCTCGCACACTAAATTCTCTCGGTCGATTCTAAATGAGTATAAGATTGTCGGTGTACCGTTTACAGTTGCCGATAGTACGATAACGCTGACGGGAAAACTTGATAAAGTCGAGAGACTTCCGGAGGGGGGCATTAATGTCGTTGATTATAAGACCGGTAACCCCAGGAGTCGCAATGAAATAATGGGAAGAACCGCGAGTTCAAACGGGGATTACTACCGCCAACTCGTCTTTTACAAGCTTCTTCTCAGTCTTTATAAAGAGGGTGAGTGGAAGATGAAGACGGGAACGATTGAGTTCATCAAACCCGATGGCAAAGGAAAATTTCACCGAGAAGCCTTTGAGATAGAAGATTCTGAAATCGCGGACCTCAAGTCTGTTATAGCAAGAGTTGCTGGAGAGATCCTCTCGCTTTCGTTCTGGGATAAGTCGTGCAACGACAAAGAGTGCGAGTGGTGCCATCTCAGAAAGATTTCAGCATAAACGACTAGCCTAGGAGGCACCTCCCTGGAGGATGATATCCAGGATTTTTTGCATGAGCGTGAGAGGAAACGCGCCTGAAACAGAAACGCGCCGTTTATCAGTAGAAAAGACGACAGTCTCTGGAGGAAGCGTGATTGTGAGATTCTGGATACTTGCGATGACCTGATCGCTTATAGGCGTGTTTGAGACGATCACAGAAAAGGGTGTCCCTCGCCCTCCTGCTTTTACCGCTTCAGCGTATTCCTGCTGTACCTTTTCAGCATATCTCCCGCTAGCGAGGCATGCACTGAATGCTGTCTCATCTAATCCGATATCTTTGGCGATTTTGGGGAGTTGCGCGCTATCGAGCCCGTTGTTGGAAGGCGTAATCTTGAAGATACCATTGACGTAATCCCAAAAGGCCTGTTTTCCCCCGAGTTCTGTAGCGCACTCACTCGCCTCTGCTTCCTTTGGTGCTTTAGGGTGGAGCTGTTCTAGGGGGAAATGCCGGTAGACCCAGAGGACCTTCCCTTCTTTTCCATAAATGTCAGCGATTTGTTGCATGGTCGCATGGAACGTCTTACAGAATGGGCACTCAAGGTCTGTATAGACTACGACAGAAAGAGGTGCCGCCGGATTTCCGAGGACATGCTCACTCGCGCTGATCGGCTGGATTTCTATCACACCGCTCGATGTCTGGTCTGGAGGTAAGGTTGCCGTTCCTCCAGTTTGTGGATTCGAGATACTTCCTCCACGAGAGAAGAAAACCGCTCCTGCGATAAGGGCGCCTGCAAAGACGATGGCCACGGGTACTGAGAAGGAATTCTTTGATGTTTCAGATTCTTGCATTATTTTGACTAATTATGGGCGAAGTAATGAGGGAATTGTATACAAATTGTTTTCGTTTGGCAACGACCGAGCGTTGAGCGACATTGTTTTCTTGGGAGTGGAGCGAATTAGAAAACAAGAAGTACCCATGTGGTGCGACATTGTTTTCTTGGGAGTGGAGCGAATTAGAAAACAAGAAGTACCCATGTGGTGCGAGGAAGTACTGAGCCCACCAGGGCGAACGTAAGAAGCTATCGTTGCGTAGCGGCATATTTGTAGTGTATATTCTTAGGGATGTTTACATACGCCTTTCTTAGTGTCCTTGCGGTAAGTGCGCTCTCTCTTGTCGGAGCGTTTACGCTCACGCTCAAGGAGAAAGTACTGAAATCTCTTATTTTCGTGCTTGTCAGCATGTCCGCGGGTGCGCTCTTCGGTGACGCCTTCATCCACCTGATTCCGGAGGCTTTTTCAGGCGCTCTCAGTCCTGACAGAGCGTCACTCTATCTTTTGATAGGCATCCTCTTCTTCTTCATGTTGGAGAAATTCCTTCACTGGCGCCATAGCCACGGCATTGATGAGGAATCGGGAGAGACAGGGAGCACCCATGACCATTCCAAGAAAAACGTCGGTATCATGGTGCTTGTGGGCGACGCAATACACAACCTTATCGATGGGGTCATCATCGGCGCGAGCTTTCTCGTGAGCGTGGAAGTCGGCGTAGCGACGACCCTCGCGGTAGCCTTGCATGAGATACCTCAAGAGATAGGGGATTTCGGCCTTCTTATCCATTCCGGTCTATCTCGGGGGAAAGCGCTTCTTTTCAACTTTCTTTCCGGACTCGCCTCCCTCTTGGGGTTGGCGCTCGCGTTCTCCCTTCAGGGCGGAGTGGAGGGGTTCATCCCTAGCGCGCTCGCATTCGCCGCGGGCGGTTTCGTCTATATCGCCGGTTCCGACCTTGTTCCTGAGATCCAAAAGACAAAAGAGCTTAAGAAGTCGCTTATTCAGGTGCTTTCTATGGTCGTCGGAATTCTCGCTATGATGCTTTTATTGTATTTTGAATAATCTCGTGGACATTCTTCCATCGGCGTTATTGGGTTTGGTGCAGGGATTAACGGAATTCATTCCGGTATCTTCTTCGGGACACCTCATCCTTACGCGTGAACTTTTCGGTATCGGTGAGAGTTCCCACGCGCTTGCGTTCGACGCTGTGTTGCAGCTCTCTACAGCGCTCGCGGTGGGCTGGTACTTCAGGACTGAACTACTCGCCTTGGGTAAGGCCCTGTGGAACAAGCTTTCAGGGAAGCCAGTTGAATCTCACCAACAGACGCTTTTTCTTGCGCTCGCATTGGGTACGATACCCGCGGTGCTTGCGGGACTTTTTCTAGAAGAAACGATGAACACGGTGTTTCGATCAAGCCGGCTTATTGCCTGGACCCTCATCGCGGGGGCGCTCTTGATGTTTATTGCGGATCGTGTAGGCAAACAGGGGAGTGAAATAAATTTACGCCAAGGTTTCTTGGTAGGTCTTTTTCAAATGCTCGCCTTGGTTCCCGGTATATCCCGTTCTGGCGCTACTATTTCCGGAGGTTTGTTTCTCGGGCTTACCCGAGAGACAGCGACTCGATTCAGTTTTCTCTTAGGTTTCCCGATACTTCTTGGTTCAGGATTAAAGAAGCTCTATGAACTTTGGAGCGCGAACACGCTTGTCGCCGACGGTGCCGGATTGCTTGTCGGGTCAGTCGTCGCGTTTCTCTCGGGTCTCGCGGCCATCCATTTCCTTGTCTCCTACCTCAAACGCCGCGATATGACCGTATTCGTGGTATACCGCCTTCTTCTCGCCGCACTGATATTGTTTTTGTTATAAGAAAAAGCGATGCCCTTTGGCATCGCTTTGGGTGTTTTTCCGCATAAAGCGGTTACGGCTGGTAGTGCGGAGATATGTTGATACGAAACTTTGTTCTGTCTGAAAACAAAGGATCGCTGGGCCATCGTTGATAAAAAGGTGTCGAACTTTGTACAACCCTGTCAGGGTAGAAGGATTGTATGAGAACACCAAAATCTTGCGCGGATACCTCGACTTTCGAACAGTTCTGGCAGATTGCCTCAACCACGCTTTCCCCGATTAATTTGAGTAACTCTTTTTCAGTCATCGTTTTCATGAGCCCTTTTCCTCCTTTCTTGTCTGGTATTGATACTTCACAGAAATATACACAATGCAACCTATCGTATCGTTGTTATTACCGGTTCGTCAGAATTTATATCTTACCCTTCTCAGTGAGTTTATCGCGGCCAGTACGTTATAGACTCTGTTACTGCTTTACTATACTATTTTATGCTTGTCCATATACACTAAACAAGTGCGGCCGCATATAATTAGTGTATGGTTGGACTTGAGGAAAAAGTACGGAAAAGGATACGCCGAAAGGATCTGCGGAGAGCGATCCTTGGAGCGATAGGGGTCGCGGGGATGTTGAGCCTTGCGGTTGTTGCACCGAATGTCATTGGTGCGTTGGGGAAGTTAGGAATCATTTCTCCAGGCAAGCGGCAGAGGGAGATAGTGAATAGAGCGCGAGACCGTCTTGTTGACAGCGGTTTTTTAAAGCGAGATGAGTTCGGTTACCTTCGCCTCACAGTAAAAGGTAAATATGAACTAGAAAAATTAGAGCAGGAGGGCGCACAGCTGAAGAAACCCAAGCGATGGGATGGCAAATGGCGTGTTCTTATTTTTGATATCCCCGAACAAAAGAGGACTGTACGCAACAAGGTTCGCCTGACACTAGTAGCTGCTGGGTTTCAGAAGCTACAGCAGAGCGTGTGGGTATACCCCTATCCCTGCGAAGATTTTATAGCTCTTCTTAAAACAGACCTTTTTATCAATAAGAATCTAGTCTACATCGTAACCGACGAGATAGAAGGAGATTTATTTTTGCAAAGACGTTTCGGATTGGTTGGGAAATAAAGCCTCCTGTTCTCTTTGTGCTCCTACACTAAACAAGTGCGGCCGCATTTGATTAGTGTATTAGTATAGAGATACAATCAATGACCTTTGCCCTAACACAACAGTCGAAGTCTGACTTTATTGAACATGTCAGCATGGATTTAGTTTTTGCACTTAAAAAAGAGCGCCGGTTTTTCCTTGAGGTATTGACTCCCATGCGGACGTATCAAGCGGGATTTCTTTGATCATTTGCCCGTCGCGATATTTTAGGTAGCTGTGTTTGAGCGCGTACTCATATATCTCTCTGGTGATGCGGACGTCCTCGATGCAGTAATCGATGACTTTCTGGTATTCACCCTCTTTCCACCAGATTCCTGCCTGCAGGCCGTCCGCGATCTTCTTTCGTCCCAACGTGGCTTCCGCGAGAGTGTCCAGCTTGATTCTGCGTCCCAGGGAATTCCGCACTTCCTTTAAGAGGTCAAGACTTTTAATCTTTGTAAGGTCTCCGCGGTAATATTTGTTGAGCAGGGGGATGTCGAAGTGGTCGGAATTGAACCCAATGAGCAAATCAGTTTTCTCAAGTATCGGCCAGAGACCTTCAAGCTCTTCTTCTCGGTAGCTACTGTAGGAATTGGTTTCCGAATCGTGTATGCAGACGCAGGCTAGTGTAAGCGACGCAGGGTCGTTAGAACCTGTGTCGCTGAAGAAATTGCTCGTTTCAATATCAAAGACGACTTTTCTCATTATGTCTTCTTGGAAGGGGTTAGTTAGTAAGAGGTAGATGGTGAGTGACTAAGAAATCTTTTATGGTCACGTCTCCCATACCAAAGCCGACTGTAGGCACTGGATCTACGCCGAACATCTCGAGCAAGTTGTCATAACGACCGCCACCGAAGAGCGAACGGCGATTTTCGGGGTTGGTATCAAAGACCTCGAAGACCATCCCTGTGTAGTAGTCGAAGCCGCGAATGATGTTTGAATCAAACTCAGTATTGGTAATCCCTTTGTTTTTAAGTTGCCGTCGGATTTCGGCTATATCTGGGCTTTCTTTTATTTGGAAAACACCATCTAGTTTTTTTAGTTCTGTTAGTCGTTCTTCTTCGGACATCTTACCTTTCTGGTCAATGAGTCGGGCGATCATTTTATGATTATCTGTCGGTATCCTTCTATGAATCAGTTCACTTATAAGGGAATCTTTACTGCCGATCTTTATTACAAAGTCCGTTTCCTTGGCACCGAATGTAGTCATAATCTTGTAAGCCAGTTCTATGATTTCTACTTCTTCTTCTATTCTACTCTTTACATCGCTCCAGTCAGGATATCCCATGAGATCGCAATTGAGCTGCCAGTGCTCGCGCCGGCGTCCGCGTTGTGAACGTTCATACCGAAAGACGTTGGGGATGGAATACCAACGCAGAGGGAATTTGAGCGCTTTACGTTTGGCGGCAATCATGCGAGCTAGGGTAGGAGTCATTTCGGGGCGGAGCGCGACTTCGCGGTCGCCTTTATCCTTGAAGATATACATCTGCTCGTTTACTATCTCATCGCTACCCTTGCTCCGATATAAGTCGGCATATTCAAGAAGGGAAGCACTGTATTCCTGATAACCACATTGTTCAGATACCTTTCGCCAAACCGAAAAGATATGGTTTTGCACCGCCATGTCTTCGGGGTAGAAGTCCCGGACGCCTTTGTAGGGTTCAGTTGAAAGCTTTTTATTCTTATCGGACATGAGGCAATTGTAGCGAAAAAAGGGGGGTATTGCCAACACACTTGATTTTTAAAAGTGTTTTTTATCCCCACCCTAGCTGTGGGGGGGGGAGCCATTTGTTGCTATACTTAATCTATGAAAACCCTTGCCCATCAAGCGCTTGATGCCGGGAAAATCATTGTGTTAGGTCTCGCCCTCTCCATCGGCTTTAGCTACCTCTTCGCCTGGACCGGTCCTACGGCACCACCCCCAGAAGGAAATGTGCCAGCGCCTATCAATGTTGGTAGCGTACAGCAGGAGAAAAGCGGTCTTCTGGTACTGCAAAATCTTCGCGTAACGACAGGAACACCGCAAGCGGGACAAGTACTTACCGCTGTTGATAATAATGGCACAGTCATATGGAGGAATCCTCCTTCTACTCGCTCCTATACCGAAGTGTTCCATAGTTCAGGAAGTTGGGTAGCACCAACCGGATTGACTGGCGATGTTCTCGTCAGGCTGTGGGGTGCGGGGGCTGGAGGGAACTCATCATGTATCGGGGGATCAGGCGGGGCAGGTGGATACGGTGAACTTTATTTTACTCCGGCAGTAGGTACCGCACATACGTTCACTGTCGGTCAGGGAGGAAGAGGTAAGCAAGGATATGGTAATAATACTGGGAACCCAAATCCACCCACCGGGACTGATGTCGCGGAAGCTGGAGGTAACACCGTCTTTGACAGCGTTTACATTGCCTATGGCGGCAATCCGCCTTCAGTAGGCGGGAGTGCTGGCACAGGCGGGAGTGTTTCAGCGAACCTGACAAATACTCACACGGGGGCGAATGGGACAGCAGGGAGCAACCAATATGGTGGTACCCCTTGGGGATATGTGGGTGCCGTAACAAGGGATCCCGCGCTCTATATTCCCGGTGGTGGTGGTGCTTCAGGTTCTGATGACGGCAATGAAGAATGTGATGGTTCGAACGGAATAAGCGGAGGTATTGGCGAGGTATCCATTACGTATTACAAACTTGTTTATTAAATACCGTAAGTGAAGTGAAGAAGACTGTAGAGTTAACCATATGGGGTGACATTCCTGCTAGAGTGGGGTGACAAAGCTAAATCTCGATTCATATAACAAAACATGTTTGATCTGAAATCTTTTCTAAAGAACCGATACTTTCTGCTTTGTGTTTATTGATTAAAAAGTGTCACCCCATAAGGTTAACTAAACAAAGACTTGCGTTTCCTGTAGAGTAGGGTAGAATCTTTTTATCGTAGTGTTTTCTCAATGTAGTGCCGTGACGTTGTTGTGTGGCGCGAGTTTGGGAAGGGTCTGCCTGTGCGTTTTGCACGCAGACAGGTCGCGCTACACGTTAGAAGCATTTACCCGATCACCTTTTTTGCCCACCCTCGTTTTTCCACAGGGAAAGGAGAGAAGAGTATCTCCAACTTGTTGTTGAAAGGCGGTAGTTCAGAAAGGTGTGCGGGAAGTCAATTCATGGCAAAGAAGTTGTATGTAGGGAATTTGTCGTGGTCAACCAATGACGATAGTCTCCGTAAGGCCTTTTCACAGGCTGGCACGGTAACCGATGTCGTGGTTATGTCCGACAAAATGACCGGTAAATCGCGCGGATTCGGTTTTGTCACCATAGAAGATGGTGACGCTGAGAAGGCGATTCTGATGTGGAATGACAAGGAACTCGACGGACGACGCATTCGTGTCAACGAAGCGCGACCGCTCACGGAGCGTCCTGCACGCCGGGAATATTAAACAGTTACCCACGACTCCTTCCAAAACGTAGGAGTCGTGGGTGTAACTGGTAATCCTGTGTTGCTGGAACTAGGTTCCCTGACAAAAAGAAAACACCCCATACCTCTGCTTGGGGTGTTTTCTTTTTGTCAGGGAACTCCGCATGTAGACCATGGATCAAACGTGAGGTAACGGTCCGTGTGTGGGATAGGGTACGACTTAAATGCTACTGGCATCTAAGTCGTACCCACTGTGGTTGTTTTTAATTTTTTGTATTGACTGAAGTCTGCCCATGTTGCAGGTTGTTGAGTTTGTAATACTTCCTTATGTTTAGGAGTAATACTAGATGTAGCAAAGGTCGATTCCCTTTAATCAATCAAGGCCTCGCCAGCGAGAAATTCCTTCATTCGCTGGCGGGGCACCCAGTAAGGGTGTATCGTAAAGGTATGGAACGCATCACCTTGTTTAAGAGAGCAAACACGGCGGCGAGCGATGAAGAGCTTCTCAGGATTTCTTTGGCGGAGGATCCAGAGCGCTTTTCGGAGCTTATCAGCCGTTACCGCACTCCTTTTCTGCGAAAAGCCCAGTCGATACTCAGGAACGAAGAGGACGCGGAGGATGCCGTGCAGGAGACCTTTGTGAAGATATACATAAAGGGGAATCAGTTTAGGCCAGTCGCTGGGGCCACTTTTAAATCATGGGGTTACAAAGTGCTCATCAATACCTGCCTTTCTATGTACCGAAAACTCTCACGCAACCGCCAGGTAGATCTGGAGGAGCTGATAGAGATTATGCCTGACGTGGCACATGCAGAACAGCTTGAGTCGCGTTTTTCTTACGACGCCTTTCTCTCGGTGCTCTCCCGGCTTCCTGACAGTTTTTCCTCTTTGCTTAGGAAGCTTGTATTGTCCGGCAAGTCGCCTAAGCAGATTGCGCTTGAGGAGGGTTTGAGTGAGAACGCGATACGAACAAGATTTCACAGAGCACGCAAGGCGTTTGAGAAAATCCGTGCTGATGTCAGTTAATAATATATAATGATCATCATGTTGCCACAGCAAGATATGTCGGAGAGCATTATGCGTAGGGTATACGTTGTGTACTTTTTTCGACGGCTGATGTACCCGGTCATTGCCGAGATGGTCATTATCGCCGGCGCCATTGCCGTTTCGACGATATCCGTCTCTTTTGGAGATGTTATCGCCAATGCCCAGCAGGTATCATCGATGTCAGCATTTTTGAATTATATCGTTGGAGCAGTACTGCATACCGAAATAGGTATGCAGCTTTCGCTTCTCGTAGGCGCTGGCGTTTCTGTTTTTTTCATCTGGAAAATTTCCCGTACGATCAGTACGGTTCGGGGGACGTTGGGTGAAGCAAGGTTCGCTCAGCAATAGGGAGAATAAAATCCGCTCGTCCATATCTTCGCAGCAGAGCTGGTGGAATATTCTGCGGTAAGAATAAATTTCAATATAAACCCCCGCATCCGGCTACTCCCGGTGCGGGGTGGTGGGCATTGGTGCGAATGTGTATCGGGTTGTTCCTCTAGCAGAGTTGCAATGTTCGACCGGAAGGTCGCGATTCCATTGTCGTACTGGACGTTGAATCGAGAAGAACATCTCCTTGTCCCTTACCCTTCGACGCATGGCACGGAGCTAGGATAAGTATACACGTACACCATCGTTCAAACAGAACCCCTGGGGAGGGGGAAAAGATTTGAGAAACGTATATCGGAGTCGTTCCTAGTCATTATTCCAGAGGTCGCTCCACCACTCAAACGTCAAGAATAGGAGCACCGCTGCCGGAATATAAATTGGGGCGAGGATGAGAAAAAGTATTTTTTTCCACACAGGAGGGGGGCTAGAAGTTGATGTTGCGTATCACAGATGCTTGAATTGTATCGAGGAGGTCGCTGTCTTCGCGGATGAATCCATACACCCGAACCGTATCTCCAAGGAGCCAACGGGTGAACGTGACGCTCTGCCGCGCATAGTTCAATATGTTCGCGCCTTCCGTGAGCACAACCATATAGTCTTTTCCGTTGATGGTAAGCGTGAAGGTCGTGGGAGAACCTGAAGGCACGCTTTTTAATGTCCCTTGGTAGTTTTGCGGAACAAAGATAGTGGGGTCTACATAGAGCACTATCTTTTTAGCGAGCATCTTTTTGGCCGAGCTGTCGTAGACGCCATCGATGGAAGAGACGGTATCGCCCGCTTTGAGGAGAGAGGGGAGAACAGGTCTTCGATTCCGGAGGACCGTCGTAGTAGCGTTCAGAAACACATCAACCGTTTCGTAATTGGCTTGGAGGAGGGAGAACTGCGTTGACGGTATCTTTATCTCTCTCACCGTACCAGAGAGCGTTCCTTGTGCGGCATAATCGGACCAGTCGATCACCTTTTTTGCGTTGATCGAAAGGGTCGAGCCGTTCTCGATGATTCCTTCAACATAGAGGTAATCACCCTCCTTTATTTCAGAGACGACCATCGTGCCCCCAAAACGTTTCCGTATGTCAGTACTAGCACCTGTTTTTAGGGTCCATCGCAGAAATGAGTCATCATCCCACTCGGTGCGCGTAAAGAAAGTGGTGTTGATGCGCTGCATCACTTTGAGTCCTTGGATGGTCACTTTGCCGTCTTTGGTTATGTGCACTTCAGGGATAGTAGGGTCATCAGGTATAGAAATCTGCGCCTTAGTGGGTGAGGGTGAAAGGAAAGCAAGCAAGAAAAGGGTTGTTACGCCAATGAGCGCTTTCTTCGTAGGTGTATGCATAAATGCCATGTAAGCACAAAGAGAGAGCATTTTCAAGCTCTTCAGAGTAAGAGTAACGGACACTGGCCCATTGCGTGTTTATTGACAAAAATACAATATAATGCTATCCATATTTTAGCTGTACGTGCTGGGTAGCAACCAGTAAAACAATCAAAATCCGGAACGATATATGTATGCCTTAGACCTTGCAAACACTGTCAACAGCGTGAACCATGTACTACTTTACGGCGCGATTCGGCTTGTTGGTGACGACGACCGAAAAGGCGGCTACTGCTGCGTTGCTGATCACGAGGGACGGATACACGCAGTCTTTCTTGTTGGTCAACTTCCTGACAGGGAGAAACGGGAGAAGTATTTCTACCTCTGTCAGGAGAAAGCGGCAAGACTTGCGCAACACTCTGACCATATTAGCAGTTGGCAGAGTCGCAATCCGCAAGATGGCCGATGGGGCGGAGCTGTCAAAGGACGGGAGTTCATCCTCTCGTTCTCCGGTCTTCCTGAGCTCTGGGATGAAGCCAGCATGCTTGTAGCGGCGCGTAGCTTTTACCCCCGTCTCATTTCTGAGGAAGGTTCCACGGAGATTGAGAAATTGAGTGGAAATCCTCACGTTCAGAAACTGTTGGCCACGGTCAAAACTGAGTCATCGTGTTCAGATCCAGCTTCCTAACCCAAAAAAGAACGAAAGGCAAGGATATGGAAAAGAACGAAGTTGTTGGTTGGGAAACATTGGCGCTGCTCATTGCAGGTGTCGCTCAAGGAAGGAAAGTTGAGACCAACGAAAGACCGAAATGCTTTTGCGCTCGGTCTTTTTCTTTTTCCGCATCCAATACTTACATGCCCAAGGATTGGAGTATGACGAGAGATAGGGAAGTGATGCTTATGGCAAGCAAGAGAAAGCGAGGGTATAGAGAAAAAGACGGATACCACCACTGCGGTCGCCGCTCATAAAAAGGAATAGGGGTCTCCCAAGAACAAGTGAGCCAGTGGTAGCGGCTGACACCACAAACAGCGTGAGAAAAAGAATCGGTACAAGAATACTGTTTGGTTCTCCAACGAACTCTGGTGCTTTGTTGATAATTCATACCACAAGCGTGATATAGGCAACAGTACCTAGTCCATCTATCGCCGCCCATTTTGTAAGTTCTCTGTGTTCCATACAATTAGTATAACGCAAAAAATGATCCTACTGTTACGGCTTTTCTAACACTCTGAAGTCTGTTACTATTGTTTCGTTCTCTTGCTCATAAGAGAATTATTCCGGAGTAGCTCAATGGTAGAGCAGCTCCCTGTCAAAAGGCAGCTTTTCTCCGAAAGGTGAATTGAAAAATCTTGGGATAACGGTGGAACCCCTCTGGGGCAATACCGTGGGAACCCCGGCATGAGGTCGGGGGCGCCGTAGAGACTAGATACCGAGATGCCTAACACCCGAGGAGGGTCATGGCAATGATATAGTCCACCCCTTTTGGTAACAGAAGGACACGTGTAAGGAGTTGGTTGCAGGTTCGAGTCCTGCCTCCGGAGTTATTAGTAGAAACCGCTGATGAGGCGGTTTTTGCTTTTTAACTCCGAGAGGAGGAAGCGATAATATCGCTTCCATCAGGACTCGAAGCCCGATTGAGTATTCGCCGCAGGCAAATCCAATCGGGGTACTGACCCCTGTAAGGGTCGAGATTTCTGCCTCCGGAGTTAAAACCTTCGCAAACTTTTGAAATTATTTTACCAAATCTGATACACAAATCCAAAAAGAGAAATCTGAAATGATGCGCC
>Ga0209542_10011499_pt1 | contig 15688 bp, 16 predicted proteins | sample RifCSPhighO2_01_FD_184028 | JGI IMG/M metagenome (GOLD analysis project Ga0209542, IMG submission 184028) | Soil microbial communities from Rifle, Colorado - Rifle CSP2_plank highO2_0.1 (SPAdes) (version 2) | ecosystem: Environmental > Terrestrial > Deep subsurface > Rock core/Sediment ... | reverse complement strand
GATTGCTACACGAAGCAGCAAGCAAAGTCTGGGCATACCAACGAATCAAAAGATATGGCGAAGCATAGCGAAAGCCATCAAAGAATTATGCAACACAGCAAAATAATTTCGTGATTCTTTGCATGATAATTATCTGCAGTAAAGTCGCCGCGGTTGTATCTGATCAGGAATCTCCTTCAAGCCAGAGCTTCAGAAGAACTCCTCAATCAATTCCTTGAAATGCTGCGTGACTACAATCTCTGAATCATGAGGGAAGCATCTCTTGTAGATCGGCCAGACAAAGCGCTCATCGATGAACACAACAACTCCCCTGTCAGTCTCTGAACGGATGCACCTGCCAGCGCTCTGGAATATCTTATTGAAAGCAGGGAAAATGTAGCCGTAATCCCATCCCTTGCCGTACTTCTTGTCGTAATAAGCGATGACTTCTTTAGTCTCAAGGTCAGGCTGCTGCAGAGGAAGCCCTACGACAACAACCCCTTTGAGAAAGTCTCCTGGAAGATCTATCCCTTCGCCGAAAGAGCCTGAGACAGTTCCTAGCAGCACAGCGCCGCTCTTCTGATAGCTCTTGAAGCTGCCAAGCATCTCTGCCTTGTCTTCCTTGCTCATCCCTTGCTGCTCAAGAAATGAAGTCTTCTCAACAAGTTTAGAGAACTGGTCATTGACAGCGTCTCTTATCGCGTAAGAAGGGAAGAATATCGCGCTGTTGCCGGGAATCGTGTTCACGATTTGAGCGCAGATCTCCGCTATGCGCCTGAACTGCTGCGCGTTCCTCATGGAGAATTTAGTCGTGGTCTCAGGAACGACTATAGTCAGCCTATTGTCTTCATTGAACGGGCTTTCATAAGCGCGCTCTACAGAGCTCTCAGAGAATCCCAGAAGATCACGGTACATCGCTGTAGGATTCAGGGTTCCGCTCATGAGTATCGTGCTGTGCGCTCCGGCAATGACCTCTTTGGTGATCAATGAAGGATCAAGACAGCGGTAAGATAGCGTGAGGAAAGACTCGCGGCTGCCTGGAGTGCAGGCCATTATCCTTGCGAAACCTTCATCTTCACCGAGCCAGGCAGCGAGGAAATCAGCGACTCCGCCCATAAAGCTATTGTTCTTAGAGGAGCGCACGACATCAGCGGCCTCTCTCAAGTCCTCTATCAAATCCTCATAATAGCTTATCTCTCCCACTTTCTGGACTATGACGTGCTTCTTGACAGACATCTCTTTTCCTGGAACGAGGTCTCCTCCTATATCATCAAATATCTCCAGCAGCTTGCGCAGCTTCTCCTCATGCTCATGCATGCCTGCCTTGTTCGCCTCACTCATCGCGCGCTTGAGCATGATTGTCGTCAGCCTTACAGTGCTCATGTCGCGCATCCTTGAAGGAAGATTGTGGCCTTCGTCTATTATGAGTATGCAGTCGCTCAATGATTTTCCTGTCCTGCTGAAGAAGCTGTCGCGTATAGAGTGATTGAAGACGTAAGAGTAATCAGCAATAACGACTCCTGCGTCGCGAGAGAGCAATGCGGCTATCTCATACGGGCAGAAGCCCTGCTCGCGGCACATCGCTGAGAGCGCTTCAGTATGCATGAATTCCTTGTCTTTTATCTCCGCTATCAGCTTGCGAGCCTCGAAAGTCGGAACATTATCTTTCCTTGTGCGGCTATAGAATTCACAGCTGCCCTCTTTGCGCGCGGACTTGCAGTAGTCAGTGAAATCCCTTGAGGCGAGGAGACTGATGCCAGGCATCGCGCACATGTGCTTCTTGCCTATTATATCAGCGACTCCGAACTTCACAGAATGCTTCTTCCTTATCAGGTTCAAAGTCTCTACGGCTATGATGTGCTGAGTATGCCTCGATGTCAGGAAGAATATGGTCTTGCCGTGCTTTAGCGCGTACGCGAGCGCAGGAGAGAGCGCCGCGGCTGTCTTGCCCAACCCGGTCGGAGCGTGCACAATAATGCTATGCTTGCCGCTCACTGCGGCATAGACCTCATCGATCATGTCTCGCTGCACAGGCCTGACAGAATCATAAGGGAACAATGACAACGCGGCTTCTTTATCCTTCATCATAAGCGCTGCGCCTGCAGTGTATATAAAAGTTTGCTGATTGAGAGCGCTGTCAATAATCTTTGATCAGAATATCTGCGCAATGCTAAAGAAAAGATATCTCCATTTGATGCTCCCTCGTTTTTGCCGTCGAACAATGACGATTAGTATATATATCCTGTGAGATATATATTCTGAAATATAAATGTTTATAAGGATGTTCTTTTCGCTATATTGCAGAGCTAGAGAGGAATTCCGAGGGAAAATCGCTCTGGCGCGACAATAATCTTTATAGTGGGGGAAGAATGATGAAAGCAAAAGCTATTTTTGGAGTGTTTTTCCGCGAAAAGCCAGCGATGATGCTGATCAATGTCAAGAACGCGAAAAGCGAAGTCTATGCTTCTAACCTGGCGAAACAGATCGATTGCACTTATTCTCATGTCGTCAAGATCCTGCAGCAGATGGAGAAAGCAGGGCTGATAAATTTCGACAAGCAAGGAAGACTGAAGCTGCTCACTCTCACTAAGAAAGGGGCTGAAGTCGCGGAGAACATAGAGAAAGTGAAGAATTTGCTTTGATCATTGTTTTAGGTATTCTTGAAGCAGAGTATTCTTTCAGCTGCAAGGCTAATATCACTCTTAGATAGCTTATTCAGAACTGAAACATTTATATAACTACCTTCTTTATAGTTAACATCGGGTTGTACAACTATGAAACGGAAATTAGTGAAACAGGGGAAGAACGCGCTGACAGTCACACTGCCCTCAGAATGGGCCAGGATGCACAGCCTTACTGCTGGAGATGAGGTGGATTTAGGAGAGCACGAAGGCAACATCGTCATTAGCGGCAAAGGAACTCCAAAGATGAAGAGAGTGACTATCAATGCTGCAGATTTTCAGCCCTTTCTTAAGCGCGTAATCTCGACATTATACAAAGGAGGATATGATGAGATAGAGATACTGCTGAGCGCTCCGCAGGATATCAAAGACGTCAAAGAAGCGCTTGCTTCGCTCATCTCATTCGATATCATCGAGAAGCAAGAGCGGCGCGTCATCATCAAGACTTTGGCAGTGCCTGACGGCATGGAGTATGATGCTGTGATGCGCAGGATCTTTCTCATGCTCCTGGACATGTCAGAGAAGACTATCACGATGCTAAAATCGGATAATTACTCTCTGGCAGAGGAGATTATCGATCTGGAATCCATGAATAACAAGTTCACGGATTACTGCAAACGGCTCATCATCAAGCAACTGCTACTGACTCCTGATAAGACAGCGAAATATTATGCGTTTCATTCCTATCTGGAGATGATAACAGACCAGTACAAATACATCGCAAAGCAGGTTTCAGAGAAGAGGCTGTCAAGGATCACGGATCTTGTCCCTCTTGCGCAGGCAACACATTCATTCCTAGAGGATTTCTACAAACTCCAGTATTCCTTCACCAAAGAGAGATTCGTCGCTTACAGCAAAAAGCGAAAACAATTGCTCGAGGATTTGTTCTTAACATTGGAAAGATCAAAAGAGAAGCGTATCGTTCACAATCTTTTGAACGTGGTGCAGCTGGCTTATGACGCGTCAGTCAGCATGAGCGGAATCCAACTTACGAGAGAGATAGGCATAAGTTAGTAATGCTGTGCCTTGAGTGTGTGCTCGATATCCTGGTTAGTGATCGGCAGTGATATGATAATCCGTGAAAGGCCATCATACGCTTCCTTGTTCTTCTTATACTCGTCGGGGAAGTCGCTTTGGATGCGGAAGATATCCTGCAAGGTATTTGCCATGAATGACATCCGCATCCGCTCTTTCTTTTGCTTGTTATAGCTGAAACAGTAATAAGAGAGCGCTTTCAGGACTGAACCTTGCAGATGCTGCAGCAAGAACTCCTCTGAAGAAAGTACGCAATCCTCTGCGAGCGCTGTATCATTATACACCTCGACATATCTGCTTAGAACTCTGTCCTCTATCGCCGATTTCTGCCTCCAGATCGCTCCGGCCTGGTGACTTTGACTGTGTCAAATACTGGATGGCCAATCCCTTTGTCATCGAAATCAAGCAGTGTCAGAAGCCCGGGACTCTGATCTTTCTCTGATTTCGGCGTGATGAGCATGTTCTCTCCATGCGCGTCTTTTAGGAAAACCTTCCTGAAATAATCAAACTCTGAGAAGATTCGCGCGCAATAGCTTTTAATCTCTTCACGCGTGCAAGGCGTAAGAATCTGGCAGCTGTTCAGTGAACTTTCCAGCATAGGAAGGGCGTATGCTGGCCTGCTTTCTCGCGGCATCAACGCATGGATGATACCCAGTATCTCGCCGTAATTAGGCAGCAGCTGCTCTTGGACAGTCTCATTAAGATCTGAAAACCTGACTCCAGGCGCGCGTTTCATGACATAGACGCCTTGAGAGGTGTGTTCCAGAACTGTCAGCGGCACCGCTGTACTCCACCGCTTAGTCATCCGCTCAGAGAACGGAGATCCAGAGATGCGCTTACTTAACATCTGTGTCCACCTCATTTCTTTCATGAGCTGGTCAAGATTTCCCTGTTTGAAGATAAGAGCATTCTTGATATACCTGTTCGGGGCATATTCGACAACCCTGTTTACAGTCTCATCTACAATATAGGAGTGTTTACTGAATTTAGGATTTGTGAGAATCATCGTCGCGAGCGCATTGAATAACATTCTTGCTTTGTCTTTCTCCCCTTGCTCTTCTGCAAATATTGCACGCAAATAGGTGAGCTCGATATGATCCGGGAAATGCTCACCTATCTCATCCATCGTTGCGTTTACACCTTCAAGTTTTTTAAGGTCAAGATACAATCTCACTTTCTGCAGATAATGATCAGGATTGTCCGGTTCTTTAGCGATTGATCTTCGCACTTTCTTGAATTTAGAGATGACACTTTTTGATGAAAGTAAGGATGTAACTGAATTAGCTTGTAAATAAAACAGACCTAATTCCCGGATATTCGGTCTTTTCATACTATTGGAGAGAGAGATAAGAGCATCATCAAGATTTCCCTGTTTCGCGTATATCTGTGAGCGCAAGAATGCCATATCTTGCAATTCTTCTTTTACAGGTAGATAGTCCAGTATTTCAAGCGCTTCAGAGAATTTCCCCTGTTGTTCTTTCCGGAACGCTTTTTGTAGTGGAATAAATATCGGTGAACTCTTTGAATGAGATTTGAATGATATGCCCTTTACTAATATATCAATAAGGTTATAAGTATAATAGATAAATCCCCCCATAAGGAGAGGTAATCCAGGAGAGAAAAGAAATCCAACAAGAGGTGAGTATTCCTTCCCCCCCACTATTGTAGGTGTCCATTTCATCAAATTGATGGAGTTATCCACGGTTGAAGTATATACTTCATAAAGAAATGGTGTAGATAACATAGGAAGAGAGAATGCTGAGACCATAAGGAGCGCTGTCTTTTTGGGGTTTGAGAGTATTACCTCGGTCAACCGCGCTATATTATTTGTGGGTGGGTTGATCACATCAGGATTTATCATCTCTTCCAGAGAGGGCTGATTTTCAATGCTTGCAACAATCTTTTTTGACGGGAATACTAATGAGTCTTTGATCAGCTCGCGAAATGCCACTCGGTCAGCAATACTCTTCACGATATTGTAGGAGAATAAAGGAAGAAAATATTTGCCAAATATGAAAAAAGGAGACTTAGTGGAATCTGCCATCTCAGATATATTTTCCATACCATAATATAACCCGATCCCGGTCGTTATGCCAATAGCGTGCGGAATGTGCTCTTTTGCATAATTGCCTATCTTAATCAATGTATTTGCGGCCCCCATAAGTCATGATTTGTTCATTGCTGTTTATAAATTCTTTTTTTGATGGCAGGAATATTATTTACTGATATAGGACGATTAGTGATAGAATGCGCAGCGGAAGGAGAGACAAAAACCTCGACGATACAATTCACTATAAAGAAAAAGACAACAACAATAGCTGACGACCTGAAAGGGAAACCGAAAGAATCGCTCTTAGACTCCCTGAAAGACAAGAACGAGCAAGCAGCGCAGAAACCGCAAGAAATGGTAGACACTCTGAGCAAATACCTCTCTCCAGTCGTGAGCAGGGCTGTGCAGAAAGACGGTGAAGGATCACTCTTTTTGCAGCTCTAAAAATTCTCTTGGAGTGAGTATTCTTATGCATTTATATTCTTTTATCTTTAAAAGATGCGCATCTCCTGTTATGATAAATTCGGCTTTTGCTTCAATAGCGCAATCAATAAATTTGTTATCTGTTGCATCTTCTTTTATTATGTCATAATTTACTTTAGGTTCAACAAGTTTAGCTATTCGTAACACGATAGAGAGAATATCTCTTTTTTGCTGTTCATTGAACTTGAATTTTGGATAATCAAGAACTCTTTTTACTTCTGCAAGAATATGTGATGAAAGAATGAGTTCTATTTCTCTGACTAATATCATTCTTAGTATCTTTCTAGGATTTCCTTCCCAACCGAAAGCAGAAATGATAATGTTTGTATCAAGAACTACTTTCTTTTTGCCCATTTCACTGCCTCAACGACATCCTCTTCTTTTATGTTCTGTTTCCTGAACTGTTCCTCTATCTCTTTTGAGACTTTTTCAAACTGGGCTTCTACTCTTGGGATTATCACTTTCTTAAACAGCACTCCATCTTCTACAGGAAAGGCGACAAACCGCTCTCCAGGGATGAAATGTTCCATCTCACGGATGTCTTGCGGCACAACAAGCTGTCCTTTTGAGGACATCTTGATAAGTTCTTGTTCAGTAGTTTCCATAAAATCACCTGTTAGACTGTTAAACTGTTCAACTATATAAATCTTTCTATTAACTCACTTATTAGTGACAACAACCGCAACATTTTTATAGGGAAGACGCTTTACAACCATTTATGACTCTCGACAACCTGGCAGAACGATTGCACTTGACGCACAGGAACGCGCTGATACGGCAAGCAAGAGGATACGCTCTAGGAGCTACTATGTGGCTAAGCGCCTTACTGCCTTACGGATGCAGCTCTGGCGGCGGCAAGGGGGGGGATGATCCTGTCAATCCTTGCGATTCCTACACTCAGGAACAGCTTGATGATTCTAACGTTTGCACTGAAGACTACTGCGCTGAAGGCGTAATAAAGCATGATCCTAAGACGTATTCAACAATGCGCAACTGCGAAAACCCAGTAGCGGAATGCAGAGGCAATGATTACGTAACAACACCTCACACAGTCAGAGACGCATGCGAAGAGACTAACCTAGTGCTCGGAAACTGCGACGAAGAAACTGTCATTACTGATTCTCCAGAATGCTTTAATGAAGATGAAGATAAAGACGACGACGGAATAGAAGACATTATTGATGACTGCCTAAACACAGCAGCAGGCAAAGCAGTGAACTCAGCAGGCTGCGCAATAGACTGCTCTCAGACAGTTACTCCTTCACCTGCAGAATGCACAACCTACACCTGCGCTGACGGAATCTTTGAGGCGAGGAATGATGACGCGTTCAGCCAAACCATTGATTGCAAAACTTACACTTGCGAGAACAAGATCAAGATATGGACGAACAACACCGCGCTCTCAAACCCTGTTGACTGCATCAGTAATTATTGCGCCGGCACTAATCTGAACGTGATGACTCTTGACGGCGCGACAACATGCGTTGCTGGAGAGCTAGTTCCTTACGAATGCACGATCGTAAGCACTATCCCGAACGCTGCTGAGTGCGTGAATCCGCCCACCTGCACTGATGCGGACAGCGATTCGTACAAGCGAGAAGGCGGATTATGCGGCGCTATAGACTGCAATGATACTAATCCGTTAGTGAACCCCGGCGTTGCTGAGAACTGCGCGACAACCATTGATGATAACTGCAATTTTCAGATTAATGAAGGCTGCGCAGTGATCACTCCCTGCAGCGCTTTGGTTGTTGATGATGGAAACTACTGCACAACTGACGCTTGCACAGAAGACGCTCAAGGCAACGGCACAGTAACACACACGAACAATAATAACCAAGTCACAACTCCTTGCGCTCCAGACAGCTGCAACATCGATAATTCTTACAATGACCGACCAATGCAAAGCGTACAGCAATGCTCTGAAGGAGTATTGACACAAGTCAACGACTGCACACCCACAATAACTCCGAACGACCCGCGCTGCACCACGCCAAACCAGAAACCAACACTAGACACCCTCATAGGCGCGATCACAACCCCAGAAGACACCTCAACAACAATCAACGGCAACAACTACTTCTCAGACCCAGAAGCGCAACCACTTATATTCACTGTCTTAAACCTCACACCTGCACAAGTGCAAAGCCTCGCGCACCCAAACGGAGACATCGACCTGTACGCAAACACGAACTACAACGGCACAGGCAACGGCACAATCAAAGCCTGCGACCCACTAGGATTATGCGAAACAACACCTTTCACAATCAACTTCACGCCGGTGAATGATAACCCACTGCTTTCAAACCTCATCTTCTACACGCTGAAAGAAGGCAGCGTGATTGATGGAAAAATCAACTTCACAGACGTTGACCTTCCCAGCGATGACGTGCGATGCTACCTTATCAATAATGACGGACTGGCAGAGCTCGCAATCAATCAGACAGATTGCACGATTTATTCATCAGTTCCTGTTGCATTTGACCGCGCAGGAACTTATAATATCCAAGTAATGATCAAAGACCAAGGCGGCCTGGGACAGATAGTTCTAGGAACTTTCCCCGCGACGGTTGACAACACGAACCAGGTGCCTATAATCAGTGACGTATCGATGGATATTGGCGGCGCAGAAGAAGGAAAGCTATTATCAGGAGGTATCTATGGAAATGATCCTGATCTTGATGCTTTATCTTGCTATCTTATTTCCTCTACTTTACCTCAAGCTAAAGTAAATTCAAACGGATGTTTCATTTACTCAGACAACCCTCTTCCAGCAGGAGTTGGCGGACCGCACACGATCGAAGTCGGCATGACAGACGGCACACTCGACGATACACTCAGCAAGGATTATCAAGTGCAAGGACCACCGACAATTCCTTCTTTTACTCCGTCAATCCTAAATTATGCTTGGTCTGATGCACAATTGTTTCCTTTAAAATTTGATGTCACTGGAAGCATCGATCCTAATGGTGATGCAATCCAATATAAGTCTAATGATCTTCCTGCTGGAGCCACTTTAAATCCGACTACAGGCCATTTTTTCTGGGATCCGACATGTTCTCAGCAAGGAGGCTACCTAGTTCATTTCTATGCGGAAGATAGCACTGGAAGGATATCGAATGAAGTTTTGATGACTATCAATGTTAATGACGAGTGTTAGTTTCTGAACTTTCAATTTTAGCATATTCGCTTTATTTGAGATATCTCGAAATATTTCCGCCAATTCCGGAAATCTTCTATCTTTTAGTAACTATCAAGTGGTTAAACATGGAAAGATTTATATACTAGTGTACTATGATAACATTGATGACAACTCAAAAGTCAAGTAAACAAGAGGGAATTGATGACACGACCTCTCTTCCGGATCGAAAAACGCTTTTTAATCACTTGAAGAATTCTTTTGGAGAGGGATTAGTTAAGATTATTAAAGGAGAAGATGTGTCTCATTCATTTATTCTTTTAGATATCGATTATTTTAAATCAATCAATGATATATTTTCACATGGTCAAGGAGATAAAGTCCTAGAAGGTGTTGGTAGCATTATTTCAGACTACAAAGCAGAAGGAGAACAATCTTTGCTTGTCGGAAGATGGGGCGGCGAAGAATTTCTAATGGTAGTCCCATTTGACACTCTAAATGCAGCGCAAAGAATTGCAGAACAAATTCGAGTACGAATTGCTAATCATACTTTTTCTGGAGTCTCTGGACAGCGTTATCTTAAATCACAAGTAACTGTGAGCATGGGCATTCATCATTACGATTTATCTGATTTTTCGGAAGAAATTAGAAAGAACCCGAATAATTCTACTTTTTCTTCTCCGGGAAATGAATCAATCCTTGATGATAAAATAACTCTTGCCATGGGTGACGCTATAGCTGGAGCAGATCACGCTTTGAACTATGCTAAATTTATGGGTCGTAATCAAGTCCAAGTGTTAAGTGAATTTGTTGAACAAGAAGTAAATAATCTATCCTTAGTCAGAAATGTTTATTTTAAAGAATCAACAAAGAAACCAAAGGAATTAGTTTCTTTATTTAATGCTAGGTATTTTCACAGAAATCAAGACATTGCCTCAAAACTAAAGAAACATTTTTATATTATTCGCACAGAGATAGATCCCCGCGATACCAGAACACAGGCAGTATTTGCTGATAGCCTCTATAAGCATGTCGTTAGTTCACGTTCTACTGTAGAAAGAATGAAATTCATCTGTTTTATAGGAAAATATAGCTAAGGTTCATTTAAATTCATTAGGATTAATCCAAGAATTATCTAAATACTGATTATATGTGCATTCAGTCCATTCTACATCTGGACTATATTGACGAATTATCTGCATCATTTCTGAACGTAATAAAGAAGGATATTGTCCACCAAGAGCGATTACATCTCCCTGCTGTCCCGTCTTTTGATATCCTTGTCGTTTAAGCAGATTATCTAATGATTTAATCGCTTCTTTTCTTAACTTTATCTCATTAATAGGAAATGCCACAACATACCATGGATGAGAATAAGCTTTCATATGAAATGTATCTACTGGAATATCTCCAGTTAGCCTATCAGCTATAGACCCCATTGCGCTTTCCGGATGTGTTTGCGTCATGATTCTCTCCAGATCAATGATATAACCAGTATATACTCTTCATACTCATCATAACTATATAAATTTTGTTATCTTTCAGTGATGTTTCTTAGGTTTAAGATGATATGGTAAATCAAGAAAGATTTATAAGAATGCACTAATTAGAGTTATAATATGAATAATACAGAAAAAAGAGGCACAATAATCATAAGTCTCTTTCTTCTTTTATTGCCGGGGATAATGGCAGTAGGCATAACGCAATTTCCATCTAGCGTTAATCCAGGATTTACATTCTCAGTAACCCTTTCAGGAAATACTGGAAATATTGTCGGTTGTGGGCGAACGGCATGGAGCTGGCATCCCTTAACTGGAGTTTCTACAATTTCTTGCGACATCACTGCACCTTCATCAGGAAATACTTTTTTGATCTACGCCGCAGAAGATAACAACCAGGATTCTTCACCTGATGCAGGAACCATAGTCCAACAATCAATAACCTTAAATGCACAAGATTTTAATTCATATATTACCATTACTGTGCCATCAAGTGTTGCCGCTTCACAACCTTTTGACATCACAGTAAAAGTTTCAGATAATAATGGAATTGATCATTTTGATTTGCGTAAAAATGGGCAAAGTCTAGGACAAAAAGACTGTTTAGGAGTGACCTTAGATTGCAGCAAGACATATACTACCTCTGTTACAAGCAGTACAACTTTTCAGGTTGAAGTTCTTGATAGCGCAGGATATAGCGCGACACAATCAAAAACTATTGACGTCACAACTCAGAATAATCCTCCCTCTTTCACTACAGCGAGTTTGCCTGCTGCGACTGTTGGCGTGCTGTATAATCAGCAAATAACGGCAACGGATATTGATGGAGATTCTTTAACTTTCACATTGCAATCTGGTGCAGGAAGTCTTGGAACTGCGACATGCACAGGCACAATCCCTAAAACGTGTAGTGTTCCTTTTTCTTGGACTCCATCAACTACTGTTACTAATCCAATTTCTATTAGAACAACAGACACACAAAATCATAATGCTTTTGCTAATTATGATATCCTAGTCAACCCTTCCGCATGTCCTTCACCGTCTTCTCGTTCATGCACTATGAGTGGAGCAGTTGGCAGGTGCGCTTTAGGCGGCATGCAATCATGCAGTGGAGGGATATGGAGCACATGCAGCGGCAATCTTCCTATTACTGAAGATTGCACTAATGCCATCGACGACGACTGCGACGGCGTCGTGAATAATGGCTGCGCAGCCCAATGCACCGTCGCGAATGCGGCAACAACCTGCAACGACAACAACGCCTGCACCACTGACTCATGCTCTGGCGCAACCTGCGCGCACTCCTCAATCACCTGCAACACCCCACCTAACACTCTCTGCTACAATACCGGAGCAGTCACTTGCAATAATCCATCGACAGGCTGCGATTACACCAGCAAGAAGAAAACACCAGGAACTTCCTGCGGCAATAATCTAGTTTGCGACAGCAACGGCCAATGCGTCAGCACAAGCATAAACTGCAACCTGAACCCCGCAGCAACGCCCCAAATCAATCTTCCAACAACAGCCGCCACAGGAAGCACAATCACTTACTCAAGCAGCGGCTTCAGCTCTTACTCCTGGACTTTAGGTAATGAGCAATCAAGCAGTACAGCTTCAGGAAGCACCTCTTACGCGAGCGCAGGAGAGATCACTGTCAGCCTGACAGCGATAGACAGCCGCGGCTGCACAGGAATGAACAGCAAGAAGATCAACATCACGAAGATCAGCAAATGCGGCGACAGAATAACAGACTCAGGCGAAACCTGCGACGGCCCTAACTGCCAGGACGACTGCAAAGCATGCATCGACGGCTGGGAAGCGAGAGACGGATTATGCTTCAAGACAGACAACGGCTGCAAATCAAATGCTGACTGCGCAGCTTTCGGAACGCAGAAGATCTGCACAGCAACACATGAATGCGTCCAATGCCTAGAGAGCGCTGACTGCGCAGCAGACTATGAATGCAAAAGCAACAGCTGCACTAAAAAACCAGTAATAACCGAGGAGAAAATCCCGTTAGGGATGACCGTCTCAAGCCCGCAGAACAGGGAATACTCAACAACAGAAGTGCTGCTACTCTTCGAAACGACCAAAGAATCCAGCTGCAGCTACAAGCTCAACAACGCCAACAGCATACAATTAGGCAAGAGCAACGGCGGACAAGCAGCACTTAACCCTAAAGAAGGAACCAACACGCTCACAATAGAATGCGCAGCGGAAGAAGAGACAAAAACCTCGACGATACAATTCATGATAAAGAAGACGCACATGCAGATTATAACATTACCAGAAAGTCTTTTGTCTTGAATATCTTAATTATTGACTGTTTCAGGAATCCTTTGTCTTCAGTCCATATACCTTCTGATTTAATTGCGAGCGCACATGCGATGAATGGGGCATCTTTAATATCGGTTTCTCCGATTATTCTTTTCGCTTCATTCATCTTATAAGAGTATTCTTCATAAGGTATCACAATTATCTTCTCGAATAAGAAGGATAATAAAATATCGAAATCTTCTTGAGTAATCTCTGCTTTATCACATATCATCTGTTTGTATTTACTGATCTCGATCCGGGAGAAGTCAGGAACTGAAAACTCAAAATTTGGATTCATGAGGATTTTTCTAGAAGAGCTGTTGGATATTAGTGAAGCGATAATGGCATTAGTATCTGCAACAAGCCTTATCATATCAGGCCATGCCTCTTTGCTATTCCCATCTTTATTTTATTGCCTATTTCTTCAGCGTCTTTTAAGGTAAGCTTGCTTTTGGAGGTGATGCTGTCTAGAATCTCGAGTTTTGTAGCCTGTTCCTGCATAGCGCGCCGCGCTACTTCACTCCATCTGATCTCAGTATGTTTCTTGATTATCCTATGGAGTTCTTCTGGCACCGCTAAAGTCATATTCACCATTAGTTTCACCTAAGTAAGATATGTGATGACACATATTTAAAGCTTTCGTTTTTGGGTAGAATATCATTAGCAGTCCAATTCACTCACAAGTGACAACAACCGAAAGCTTTTTATAGACAAAGCGCTTTACAGCATAGTATGGCTCTCGACAATCTCGCAGAACAGGGAATACTCAACAACAGAGATACTCCTGCTTTTCGAGACTACTAAAGAAGCCAGCTGCAGCTACTCTCTGAACAGCGGCAACAAGATTCAGCTAGGCAAAAGCAACGGCGGACAGGCAGCATTGAACCCTAAAGAAGGAGCGAACACGCTCACAATAGAATGCGCAGCGGAAGGAGAGACAAAAACATCTATGATACAGTTCATGATCATCAGGCACTAGCGATTTTCTGCCTGATTGTCTTGATTTCTTCAGCGCTTAAGCTATCAATGCGTTCACGTATACGCAACAAGAAGTTTGCCATAACATCAAAGTCTATTTCTACCGGCTTGTTCTTTAGATGATATTGATTGTCAATCCTTAATTCTTTATCTTCCTCAACCTGTTTAGTTAGCCCTTGCGCTATGAAATCATTCTCTTCAAGAAGATTGAGAAGAGCTATCGTGCATTCATGTATTTCGCACTTGATTCCGATTCTCATCAGGAGAGAGTATGCCGCAAAGTATTCAATGTAATATTTTATTGTCGCGAGCCACATGAGAGAGCCTGTAGGGTATACTGCGCGCAGGACTTTCATGCTTTCTTCTGCGTTACGGTAGTATTCTTCACTCAGGTTGCGGTTCGGTTCGATAAGTGATATTCCTTTTGCCTGCGTTTTACACCATTTTATGCTGCTCATGGAGTCCTCCGAAGAATCTTACTATCTCTTCAGTGTTGTTGAAGATGAGATGTTTTTTGTATATCTCTTTCACAATTGCTGATGTTAATGAATGAAGGCTTTTTATCTTGATGAGATGGATTTTTTTGTTGTATACATCATTAAATCCGGATATGACCTGAGTGATATCTGCATCGCCAACCATCAGGATGTCAATATCAGAGCCTTTTATCATATGATCGACTGCGGAGCCAAAAATGATAAAATTGTTATCCTCAAAGAACTGAGAAAGCTTTTCGTAAAGAATCTTGATAAGCGTGTCTGTGCTAAGCCGATCGAGAAGAATTTCTTTTTCTGATATGATGATGTAATCATACACTCTCTTTTCTCTGAAGTTGAGAGAATATTCAGTAATTCCTTTACGCACATCCTTTATAAGGATATTATCTCTCACTAGCCTTTCAAGATAAGGTTTTATGGTCTGATGCGGCTTCTTGAGAGATGCCGCAATCTCCCGCAGGTAATAATGGCCTGCATAATCAGTTATGAAGATTGAGATAACGCTTGCTAGAGTAATCTTACTTACCATCTGGTAAGTTATTTTACTTAGAGTATATAAATCTTTCTACTCATTCACTTATTAGTGACAACAACCGCAACATTTTTATAGAGAAGACGCTTTACAACCCCTTATGACTCTCGACAACCTGGCAGAACGACTGCGCTTGACGCACAGGAACGCGCTGATACGGCAAGCAAGAGGATACGCTCTAGGCGCCACTATGTGGCTAAGCGCCTTACTGCCTTACGGATGCAGCTCTGGCGGCGGCAAGGGAGGGGATGATCCTGTCAATCCCTGCGATTCCTACACTCAAGAACAGATGGATGATTCTAACGTTTGCACTGAAGACTACTGCGCTGAAGGCATAGTGAAGCATGATCCTAAAGCGTATTCAACAATGCGCAACTGCGAAAACCCAGTAGCGGAATGCAGAAGCACTGATTACGTAACAACACCTCACACAGTCAGAGACGCATGCGAAGAGACTAACCTAGTGCTCGGAAACTGCGACGAAGAAACCGTAATT
>Ga0209542_10011498_pt1 | contig 15689 bp, 15 predicted proteins | sample RifCSPhighO2_01_FD_184028 | JGI IMG/M metagenome (GOLD analysis project Ga0209542, IMG submission 184028) | Soil microbial communities from Rifle, Colorado - Rifle CSP2_plank highO2_0.1 (SPAdes) (version 2) | ecosystem: Environmental > Terrestrial > Deep subsurface > Rock core/Sediment ... | reverse complement strand
AGGAGAAGGTATTTTCTTCGCGGGATTGAAACATGTGGCCTTACGGGTTATCGCTTCATACACCGAGGACCAGATAATCACCAGCGACCCGGCTCAACTCTTGGCCATTAAACAATCCAAACAAGAATTTAGAAACGCCAACCCATAATTTGTTAATTGCAATTTTTGGAACGGCCGTTCCAAAAATTGCAATCGGTAGTAGCCGGTCGTCCAATCCTTTTTTAAGTCCTTTTTAAGCATAAAAACATGTGTTGATATTGAAAAACTCTGAAACGTACAAAGTTGTGTTAAACTGGAATCAAGATGTCTCTAATGAGAGAATTTAGAAACACCAATGCCTAAATTATCATTTTGGAAAGCTTTTACAGACGGCAGTAAATCAAAAATAAACAACACCTCTGCTGTTTTAATGGTGTCTTTGGCGTTCCTGATTGACTTGGCGCAACTACTGCTTGGTCTAATAGATGGTGGAACATTTACCGGCCCGCTTATTATGATTTTCCAATTTGGAGTGTATTCATTATGGTTTGGGCTCAAGGGTGTCAGCTTCTGGGGCAAACGTAAAATGGCAACAAAGGTTGTGTCAGGAATACTGGAATTAATTCCAGTCTTAAACGATTTTATACCCAGCACTTCCGTAATGGTTATCGCCTCTGTCGGAATTACCCGATTAGAAGAAGCGGGGATAGTTCCAGGTAAACCTGTTGCAAAAAACTTAAAGCAAATGATGCGCAGTAAACAACGACCCAAAGATGGGACCGGAAGCAATCTTTTAAATGCCAAAAGAACACCAAAGGAACGACGGGCTCGCTTTCAAGGGGGAAGACCCCCGGAAAGAAGCTCGCTATCAACTCCTACCGCAAGCACAAATAATTCAAATGTATTAGACTTAAGGGGTGATGAAAAAACAAAATTAGCAATATGAAACTTATTCCATACCTTAAAATATCTTTCTTGGCCCTAGTCGTAATTGTAGGGCCATCAACCACTGTTTATGCTCAAAATGAGATAGACGCTTTATTTAATGATGGCAATCTTTCGCTTAGGGTTTCACCGGAGATTCCGGACCCGAACACAAATGTGACGCTTAGTATTGAAAGTTTTTCCACCAACTTAGGCAAGGCCGACATCAAATGGGAAGTTAATGGCCTGCTTGTTAAGAGGGGCGTGGGATTGGTAACCTTTCAAGTAAAAACAGGTGCTGTTGGTTCTGTCACCCAAGTAAAGATATCCGCTCAAACCAAAGATGGAAGCGTGCTAACGGAAAACATTACCCTTAGACCCGGTCTGGTAGACATCATTTGGCAGGCGGATTCTTGGACCCCCCCTTTTTATAAGGGAAGGGGAATGCCTCTGGCAAAAACCAAACTAACGGCCCAAGCCATTCCATACATGTTTGACGGTAAAACCAGAATACCGTCAAAAAATCTTGACTACCAATGGTTTTATGATTTTGAACCACTTCAATCACAATCCGGAATTGGCAAAGACACTGTAAGTGTCGAGAGTCCGGATTTATTCGGCCAAAAAAACTTAATGGTAAAAGTGGCAAGCTTAGACGGTGGGATTATAGCGAACGAACAAATAAGTCTGACTCCATCTGAACCGCTTGCGCTTGTGTGGCGCGATGATCCACTCTCCGGTTTAGACTACGACCATCCAACAGGAAGCAACATCTCTTTAACGGGGGACGAGATAAGTTTTGAAACGGGAGGAATTTATTTCCCCAAAACGCATATGGCCAAACCAGGGCTTATTTACAGATGGACGCAAAACGCCAAGCCGGCTCTGGTTGATGCAAAAAAACCAAACACCATAATAATCAGAAATCCAGAGGGCGGGGGAGAAGGCCAAATCAATATAGACATACAAGATCCTTTTGATACTATCATTTCTGCCAGTAAATCCTTCTTTATAAAGACCGCAAGTAAAAACTTCTAATGTTTAACTCCCTGGCAAAAACCGCATACGCCCAGACTTACACTCTTCTCGAACCATTATCTGGGGAGGTGGCCGGTAGCAATATCGGTAGCGGTGATTACTTTCGAACCGCGTACAATACGGCCCTTGTGTTAACCGTAGCCCTATCGGTGGTAATGATTGCAGTGGGGGGCATTCAATACAGCGCTTCAGCCATAAACCCAGGATTAAAAAACGAAGCCCGAACACGAATCTGGTCCGCCATCGGGGGTCTCTTGCTTGCTTTATTTTCTTGGTTGATTTTGCAAACCATCAATCCGGATATACTAGTAAAACCAGAATTCTTGTAAAATGAAAAAACTTCTAATAATCTTTTCAATGCTGATTATAATTCTTCTTTTTTCAACCGGCCTTCTTTATTTTTCGCAGACCTCTCAAAAACCAAATAATCAGTTGCCCAACGGAGAAGATCAAAATTTTCCGACTGAAACTTCTAACACAGATTTGACCCCCAATCAAGAGGGAACCCGAACGGGGAACACTGCGGTGAACCAAGAACTTGATGATAGACAGGTTGGGCGAGTTTTTCCGGGAGGAACCGGCCTTGGGGATGAAGTCCCGATACCCACCGGGGTAGTAAAAAAAATCTGGGATAAACCTATTGTGGGTGTGACTTCTTACGGATCAATTAAAGGAGAAACGTTAACGGCAAGATTCGTGGAACAGGAAACGGGACATGTATATGACTATAATTTAATAAACAATGTTGCACGCAAGGTTTCTGGAACCACCATACTCAAAATCAAAAGAACCATATGGGGCAATAAGGGTCAATCCTTACTATTGCAATACATAGCTAAAGAAGGGGATGTCAAAAATTATCTTGGCAGGATAAGTGTTGGCACAACAACTGAAAATAAAATGTCAGGTGACCACATTCCCGGGAAAATCCTAACCGTCACTTCAGCTCCCCCGGGTGAAGAGCTTGTTTCGTGTCCGTCACTTCTTACTCTAAAACTTGAACAAGGCAAAAGTAACAATCCAACCGAAACAAAAAAACTGCAAGTATTTTTGATTGATAGAGACATAGAGAATATCAAGGAAACGGGTATTTTTGACGAGGCGACGTTTGCCGGAGTGGTGAAATTCCAAGAGCTGTACAAAGATGAAATACTTATTCCGGCAGGACTGGAAAAAGGAAACGGTCTTGTTGGTCCGGCGACAAGGGGAAAAATTAACACCCTAAACTGCGAAAAATCAGGACAAATTGTAACCGGTGGAAGGTTGGCTTATTTAGAAAACACAGAAACTGGAGGTTATCAGATACGAGGCATAGATTTTGACAACAAAAACCCCCGAGCATTCTTTTCGACTATGATTGAAGAACTAAACATATCTTGGCCAAACAAAAATATCCTTGCTATCGCGAGCAAGGCGAACAGTCAAACTTATGGCCAAGCCTTCCTATTGCCCAGCACAAAGATTGGAATGAGTCTCTTGTCCGATGTATCTACGCCAATTTTAAGAAATATTAAAGGTTTAACCATTAATATCAACCCCAATACCAGTAAGGTTGTCTACGGAGAATCTGGACCAAGGGGCTATCAAACAAAAATACTTGATATCGCCACGGGAGAAACAAGAGCCTTCCCGATTAGCACAATTCCCAGCGAGAAATGTGTTTGGGATCTACGAGAACAAAATCTAATCTATTGCGCCGGACCACAACAAGGCCTTGGAACAAGCGAACCCGAGGCATGGTACTTAGGATTATCCAGCTCCCAAGATAATGTGTACTCGATTGATACCGAAACTGCTACGGTAAGTTTAATCTACTCACCTAAAAATATAGGTCCGGATATCTCCAGTATCAATGTATCCGAAGATGGAAGGGTGCTTTTATTTATAGATAAAAACGATAGCTCTTTGTGGGCTGTATATCTAAATAGTTTTTAGATAGAAACCAAAGTCCTGGCTTTTCTCCTTACCATTAGTTCATGAGCGATGCTGAATAGATTGCTCGTCAGCAAGTAGAAGGAAACAACTGCTGGCAATTTGGCTGAAACCAAAACAATCACCACGGGCATAACGTAGCGCATGTTGGTGTTCATACTCTTGGCAAAAGCTGACCCCAGGTCCATCTCCTTCCCCTTTTCTTGCACGGGCCCTGGCGGGAGAGCCAGAACCGTTTGAAAATATTGTGACACGCCGACTAAAACAGCCGCCCAAATATTGTTAGCCGATAAGTCTAATATGCCAAAAAAGTTAGTACCGATATTGTTCGGGAGAGAAACAAAGCCGTATAGGTCTATAGCACTAAAGGGGATGCCCCGGGTAAAAACGAAGTACAAAGCAAGCAGGATAGGGATTTGTATGAAGATAAGCAGAAAACCGGAGAGAGGATTGACTCCATGCTCTCTGTAAAGGGCCATAATTTTCTCACCCTGAAGTCGCTTATCGTTTGCGTAGGTCTTCTTGATGACCGTCATCTCTCCCTCAAGGAGCTTCATTTGGGCTTGAGTGTTTCTCTGTTTGTGCGAAAGAGGCAATAAAACAAAGCGCACGATAATGGTTAGAGCGATAACAGCCAAACCTATATCCCCTCCGGGGATTATGTTGGTAAGGAAAACTAGGGAGTTATAGAGTGGTTGGTATAGGAGGGTGTGGAAGATGGAGGAAATCATAGATTCTCTTTTTTAAGTCCTTAAAGGTTAAGCGAGCGTCTCCTGGTCTAAATGTAATCCTGTAAGGCCGCGATGGGTTGTGAGCCAAGTCTCTAAGTATAGCCCTGGTCCTTCGCTTAAGACGATTCCTCCCCACGGCCGTCTTTGCGACCTTTTTTGAAACAATGATTAAATGTTTAGGGGACAAGTTTTTCCCTACCTTTTCTACGTCTGCGCACAATAATCCGCTTACTACCGGGCTTTCGCATACGCGCAAGGAAACCGTGGGTTCTCTTTCTCTTTGCTTTTTTAGGCTGATATGTTGTTGACATACTCAGGTAGTGTATAATGGTCGCAGTAAAAATTCAAGTTTCTAGATATCTCAATATCGGTGGTTACCTATCAAGCAATCCACACAATATGCACAAAGTTGTGTAGCTTGCTAAATGGAGTGTCCACCCTATAATATTTTCACCAATGATAACGACAATTACAGACAACAAAAAAATCTGGGAAGATGCCCTAATTCAGATAGAGCAAGATATTTCTAGGGCAAGTTTTGTTACTTGGTTTAAAAATACATCTATTCAAAAATTAGATGGGGGGGTGGCATATATTGGAGTGCCGAACACTTTCGTTCGAGACTGGTTACAAAATAAGTATCATTCATCAATATTAAAAATCCTGCGGGAAGGCATAGATGGCTTGCGGGCGGTTGAATATATTATCAGTCGTTCCGGAATAAAAACCGACCCAGTAGACCAGATCCTCCCCCAAACCCACAATCAGCAATTGGGGCTTGGTGATATATATGTTAACAAAGAGAATAACCTGAACCAACGCTACACTTTTGAAAACTTCGTGGTGGGCTCATTTAACGAACTTGCTTATGCCGCCGCCCAAGCAATAATCAAAAATCCAGGCATAAGCTATAACCCATTGTTTATTTACGGAGGAACCGGACTTGGCAAAACCCACCTTATTCAAGCTGTTGGAAACAGTTTTCAAAAAAACAATAAAGATAATAAAGTCTATTATTTATCAGCAGAAAAGTTCGGCATAGAATACACAGATTCGGTCCGTAATGGTAAGGCCCATATATTTAAAGAAAAATATAGAAAATATGACGTCTTAATCATGGACGACATACAGTTTTTATCAGGTAAAGACAAAATTCAGGAGGAAGTGTTCCACTTGTTCAATATACTTTATGATAACAACAAACAGATAATCTTTTCTTCGGACAAGGCACCAAAACAAATAACTGGGATAGAAGACAGATTGAAATCTCGCTTTGAGGGAGGAATGATTGCCGACATTTCAATACCAGAATATGAATCACGTTTAGCCATCTTAAACTCAAAAACACGACAGCATAATATTGCGATAGCAATAGAAATTTTAGAATATGTGGCATCTATTGTCCAAAATAATATCAGGGAGCTCGAGGGGGTGCTCAATTTGATTTCTGCTCAATGTCAACTTAAAAAAAGAGATTTAAGTATTAGTGAGGTAAAACAACTCATTAAAAATAGCCTAAAACCTCAAAAAATAATCTCCATTAATGATGTTATAAAAACAATTGCTAATTTTTACAACATAGATGAGCGCGAACTATATCAAAAAACCAGAAAAAAGGAGGTGGTTAAGCCACGTCAAGTGGCAATGTATATTTTAAGAGAGGACTTTAATACCTCTTATCCATATATAGGCCAGAAACTTGGTGGGAGAGACCACACCACAGTTATACATGCTTATGAGAAAATCAAAAGAGATTTAATTAAGGATAATATTTTATATCAAGAAATAGAACAGATAAAAACAATTCTTTATGGAACACCCTGAAGTTCTGGATAAACAAAGGAAAACAAGTGGAGAGATTGTTAATTACTTTACTTGTTTTTATAAAATAAAAATATGAGGCTGATAAATACAGAACATATTCACATAAATAATTATTGTAATGGGTTGATAAATAAGGATATTAAATTTTCATCCACAAATCCACAGGCTAGTATTAGTAATATTGTTTTTATATAAAATTAATACTATGAAAGTTGAGTGTGTAAAAAATAAACTTCAGCAAGTAGTTTCTTTAGTAGAAAAAGTAACAGGTAGGAAATTGGCTTTAACTATATTAAGTAAAATAATTTTTGAAACCAAAAGCAAAGATTTTTTTGCTAAAGCTACAAATCTTGATATTGCTGTTGAAATTAAAATTCCCGCTAAAGTTAGTATGGAAGGAGTTATTGCTATAGATGGGTCGGTATTAGAAGCTCACCTTGCAAATCTTCCAGAGAGTTCAGTCTTTTTAGAAACAACCGCCGAAAGTTTGATTATTAAAACATCAAACAGCTCAGCTAGAATCAGTGTTTATGAATCAGATGATTATCCAATGTTTTCAAGAGAGAAAAAAATAAACGGATCTATGGTGTGTGTTGAGGCCACTGATTTAGCTTTAGCTATACGCTCGGTTTCCTATGCTTCTTCCACTTCCGATATTAAACCTGAGTTGGCCAGTATCTTAATGTCTTTTTTTGATGAAGAACTTATTTTTGTGGCAACAGATTCATTCCGTTTAGCGTTGAAAAAAATTCCCGTTATAGGTCATTCAAAGATTAAAATATCCGAGTTCTCTGCTCTTATCCCATTCAGGAGTGTAATTGAAATAGGGAGAATTTTTGAAAATTATGAAGGTGAGGTAGAAATAACATATTCTAGTGACGAGATTATATTTAAAACAGACAGTATTTTCGTTACAGCCAGACTTGTTAATGGTAACTTTCCTCCATATGAAGGAATTATTCCAAAGTCCACCACCACTCAAGTTGTTGTGTCGCGAGATGATTTAGTTTCTGCTATTAGATTAGCAACCGTTTTTTCTGATAAATTTTATCAGGTAAGTTTAAGGGTTATCCCAGAGGATTATTTATTTGAAGTTGGCGGGAAGGCTCAAGAGAAAGGCGAGGGTACCGTAAGGGTGAATGTTACCACTACCGGTTTATCTGTTGACACCCGAGTGAATGCAAAATATTTTTTGGATTGTTTGGGGGTTCTTAAAGGTGGCGACATAACCATTGGTTTTAATGGAACCGATAAAGCCATGACAGTTAGACATTCAGGAGATAGATCATTTTTGTACTTATTAATGCCCCTAAATAAGTAAATTAAAATGAAGTTAGTTGGAGATTTTTTAGATGTTTTTACAACTACTTTCAAGCAGAGAATATTGCTCAAAAGTCAAATTTTGGATATTTTAAATAAATACACAAATGAATCTCTAAATGAAAGCGATATAACAATAAGTGGAACTAAGATAGTGCGTTTGTCAGCTAATCTAAGCAGTGCCTTGCGAAATGAAATTCGTTTGAATAAAGACGAAATTTTAAAAGAGTTTGTTGTGGTGTTTGGCAAAAATGCCCCCCATAAAATATATTAAGGACTAATAATTTCAATATTTACACTTATTTGTGTTAGATTACGTTTAATATCATATACTTTTATCTTAATAGTTTGTTCTCCTGTAACACTATTATTTGGGATAAACGAAAAGGTATCAGTGGGGTAATTTGTTTTTCCAAGATATTCATCATTTAAATAAAATTCGCTCTCGGATATTGGGAAGAATTGTTTAACAATCAAGTATTTGATTGTAATACGATCGGAACCCGAATATTTTGTTCCTGCCAATGGAAGGGTTAAGTTGATTTGGGGTAAAAATGATGGTCCGTGAACATCATCATAATATTCACTTGGCATCGAAGAAGTTGAGCTCTCTATAGTATTTATAGCAAAAGAAAGATAACCGTTTTTTAATACCCATTTACGCACGGGTGTCTCCCAATACCTATACTGGGAATCTAATTCCGGATTTAATGGCGCCGGACCGAGAGGATCCTCTTTGTTTAACCAATGCAGAATTGAGTGGGTATTTGGAAGCACTTGTTCCTTGATAGTTTCTCTAGGGGTATAATCAGTTGCCAGTTTTCCGGAAATACTGTCAATTTCGTAAGTGACGCCTCCTTGCCAAATACCCCGCAAGATCGGTTTGATATTTCGATTGTCCACATGAGAATAAAGTGGTTTTGAAAATTGTTCATTCGTTTTATTTTCTAAATAAGAGGCCATTAGTTTGTGCCACATTGGTGCCACCACGAAACCTGCCACCTTTTTCTCCATCGAACTGTTGTCGTTGTTTCCCACCCAAGCTCCAAGAACCAAGGATGGCGCATAGCCAACAATCCACATATCCCTATAGTCGTTTGTGGTGCCTGTTTTGGCGGCTACGGCTCTGTCGGGGAAATATAATGGCGAGTTTGTGCCAAAAGCAGGCGCCCTGGCCACATTATCAGAAAGGACGTCATTTATGGTTCTGGCTATATTTTCATCCAAAACCCTTTTAGGTTTGGGACGAAACTCTTCTAATATAGTTCCGTCTGACTTATTAATTCTCTCAACAGCAACGGGATTATTTTGTATGCCATTTTGAGCAAAGACCCCATAGGCTCCCGTAAGTTCGAGTAATGTAATCTCCCCTCCCCCAAGCACTAAAGTAAGACCATAACGATCGGCGCTTGAGAGTGTGGTGATGCCCATGACTCTTGCTGTAGCCAGTGAGTTTTTGATTCCAGCCAAGTAGAGTGTTTCAATGGATGGAATATTTATTGATTGGGCAAGAGCGTTACGCATGCTTATCGGACCCCTGTAGAGGCCATCATAATTTACCGGAAGATAGCAATTGTCATTACTGGCTGGTATATCCGGGTCTGGGTTGCAGGTAGTTTGGAACTGTGTTGGAAGGTCGAATAGTATTGTATCCGGGGTGTAGCCTTTCATAAAAGCTGTTGCGTATACAAAGGGTTTAAAAGCCGAGCCCGGTTGACGTTTGGCAAGAGTTACATTAAAATTTCCATCGTTATCTTTTTCAAAATAATCACGCGAACCGACCATTGCTAGAATCTTGCCATTTGTCGGATCTATAGCCACAACTCCCGCATTTTTGGCTTTGAAATTAGCTTCGTTAATTGGGGCGAATTCTTTCACCACCTCTTCCGCCTCTTTTTGCATTTCCCAATCTAGGGTGCTTATTACCTTGAGACCGCCATTATCTACTGTTTCCTTTCCGTACTTCTCTTCCAAATAACTGCGGACGTAGAAGACAAAGTGGGGCGCCTTAATTAAAAAATTATCGACTGGCAAAAATTTAACCTTCTCTTTTCTGGCTTCTGCCTCCTCCTCTTTGGTGATAAACCCTAGTTCAGTCATGCGTTGCAAAACCATACTTTTTCTTTTTTCTAACTCATCTATATGGTTACCGTAAGGGGAATAATAAGTTGGAGCTTTTGGCAGAGAGGCAAGATAGGCTGCTTCGGCCAAAGTAACTTCACTTGCCGGTTTGCCAAAAAAGGCCTGACTTGCCTCTTCAACTCCGTAAATATTCCCACCATAAGGTGATTCATTCAGATACATTGCCAGAATTTCATCCTTCTTGATAGTACGATCAAGAATGATTGCTAGTATGGCTTCTTTTAATTTACGGGCAATACTCTTTTTGTTTGTGAGTAAAGCGTTCTTGACCACCTGTTGAGTTATTGTTGAGCCTCCTTGCGTGGTTCGACTGGTAATTGTGTTTGATATAAAAGCTCGAATAATTGACGTGGGTCTAATCCCATGATGGTTATAGAAGTTCCAATCCTCAATGGCTACGGTGGCGTTTTTTATTAATCTGGAAATTTCAGTGGCGGGTAGTACTGTGCGTCTCAAATTTTCACCCAAGTTATACAAGAGAACTTTGCCCGTGCGATCGTATATCTTTGTAGATTGGACAATCCGTCGTTCCTCAAAAGAAGCAAAATCCGGCAGTTTCAGATTTGCTACCCAGAGAACCAAAATTCCGGTACAAAAGATTCCGAGCGACAGTAACAAAAAAGCCAATTTTCCAATAACCGTTCTGTGCCACCTATAAAATTTTCTCACATACATGATTATATCACGCTCTAAATGCTCTCAATTAAATAATCTTAATTTATAAGGTTGTAAATCCACAGCTATAGCAAGAAAATTACAACCTGCTTGTGCAAGAGTGATATAATATCATTATGAGCGAAAATAGTTCTTTAAGCGATCTCAAGGCCTACAAATACCGACAACGAAATGGTAAACAAAGGATTGCTACGTTTAGTTGAGAAAAGAGGCAAGGAGGGTTATGAATTAACCCAAAAGGGTGAAGCTTTGGCTGTTGGCTATGAACTTAGAAATATCCAGCTACCTAAACGCCATATTTGGAATGGTAATTGGCACATGGTTATGTCTGATATACCTGAACGATTGAAAGGTGTGCGAGAGGAGTTGCGCGGCATACTCTCAGGTATGGGTTTCGTCCAAGTCCAGAAGAGTGTTTGGGCCTACCCATATCCATGCTTGGAAGCAATAGTGTTGTTGAAAAAGAAATATAACCTAAACAAAGAGATTTTGTATTTAGAAGTGGACAAGCTTGAAAATGATTTCTGGTTACGGAGCAAATTTTTCCTCAATTAACTAGGTTGTAATTTGTATGCTATAGCAACTTAATTACAACTTGGGGGGCAACAAATACGGCGAGCGCGAATGTTTGATACAATTGAGATATGAAAATAATCACAGACAAAAACAAGATTGAGGAATTACTCACTCGATCCATAGATACTATCTATCCCACAAAGGAGGCCTTGCGAGAGGCGCTCTTAAGTGGCAAGCAAATGCGGATATATATTGGTATTGACCCGACTGCCACCTATGCTCATATAGGCCATTCTACGAACTATATTTTTCTAAAAAAGATGCATGAAATGGGGCATAAGGTTATTGCTCTTGTTGGCGACTTTACTGCTATGCTAGGTGACCCGAGTGATAAAAATGAGACGCGGGAACGCCTCTCTCGAGAACAGGTTGAGCACAACATGCGTACATTCAATAACCAGATTGGCAAAATCCTACCATTCAATGACCAGGAAAACCCTGTTGAGTTTAGACATAATTCTGAATGGTTGGCCGGGCTTAGTTTTGAAGAAGTTATTGACATCGCCTCAAACTTTACTGTCCCACAACTTTTAGAAAGAGATCGATTTGAAAAGAGGCTCAAAGAAAATAAAACCTTATATTTTCACGAAACATTCTATCCACTTATGCAAGGCTATGATTCTGTTGCCCTTGATGCCGACATAGAATTAGGTGGTACAGATCAAACATTCAACATGCTGGCGGGTCGCACCCTTGTTAAGCGATACAAAAATAAAGAAAAATTTGTTGTCACAACAACCCTCCTTATAAATCAAAAAACAGGAGAAAAGCTGATGAGTAAGAGCCAGGGTACGGGCGTGGGTCTTGATCTATCGGCCAACGAAATGTTTTCAAAGTGTATGTCATTGGCCGATTCGGGCATAAAGCAAGTATTTGTAGATTGCACGTATCTTCCAATGGAAAATATTGACGAGATTATGAAAGATATAGAGAGTCGTCCATTTGAGGTTAAGAAGAGAATGTCACTAGAAGTTACGGCTATTTACCACGGAATGAAAGCGACTAAAGAAGCCCAGAAAAATTTTGAGAACACGTTTTCAAGAGGCGAGGCTCCCACGGATATTCCGAAAGCTAAGCTTTCGAGACTTTCAGATGGGATACTTTTGGCGGATATTTTACTGGAACAAAAACTTGTTGCATCTAAGAACGAGTTTAGGCGTTTGATAGATGAAGGGGCAGTAAGTGTTGATGGAGTTAAGATTGTCAACTACCACGCTCCTGTATGTGTTGGGGTGTACAAGATCGGCAAGCACCGCTTTTTGAAAATAATTTAGTCTTTCGGCTTAGCTTGTTTCAATCACTGCCCCAGACGGTTTCGTCATCGTTCTCTTCGACTTCTTTTTTGTTTTCATCATCACCCAAATCATCATCGAGGTTTACTCCAACAGTGTCATCACTATCTAGACTGTCTAACTCTCTTGCCGATTCCTTATTCTCGTCCAAAAGTTCATCGTCCATATTGGTTTAATATATTACTACTTTTAATTTTAATTCCCCACAATAGAGGACTAAACATTTTTATCAAATGAAGAGAGAGTTTTAAATACCCTTTTGATTTTTCTGTGGATATCTTTTACACCTTAATCGAGCTCGGTAATTCTGGTCGTGGCTAGGTGCGCAAGAGCAACAGCAATGGCATCATACTCATCGTCGAATTTTATAGGTTTGATGTTTGGCAGGAAGATGCGTACCATGTTAGCAATAGCTTTTTTAGTGGCTCTGCCATCTCCCGTAACAGCCACTTTCACTTGTCCTGGAGTATATTCGTGGCAAGGGAGATCATTCCGAGTTAAAAGAGCCAGAACCATGCCTCTAACCTCCGCCACTTGCATAGCCGTTTTTTGATTTGTGGTGAAAAAGAGTCTCTCGATTGCCACCTCCTCCGGTCGCCACTCGGTGATAACTTTCTCCAACTCCTTCTCTAAATATCCAATACGCTCCGAAAAATTATTTCTCTTGGGTGTTGAGAAACAAACAGAATAGAGCAAATTTTCTTTCCCGTCCTTCTCCATAACCGCAACCCCCATGCGCCCAAATCCAGGGTCAATTCCTAGAATTCTCATCAAAGGACGTTAGTGGCGACGGAACGGACGTCATCGTGATTTTCCAATTTTACTACAAGATCCGCCAGTTTAGTTTTGTCATCTTCAGAAATAGGCATTGTAATTGTGGGCGTGTAAGTTACCTCACCCTCCTCGCTCCTGCTCGTGCTAAATGTCCACATGGTTGAACCTGGTCCGCCTAAGGCTCCCCCGTTTTCTGACAATAAATGTTTTATTTCTTGAGAAGTTCTGTTTTTGTTATCTGTGATACCCTGGATTAAGAGAGCTATGCCCCCTGGCCCAAAGGCCTCGTAGACCACCTCTGTAGGAGTTGCCTCACCTGCGCCCGTGCCCCGGGCGATGGCGCGTTCAATCGGTTCCTTGGGCATATTGGTCTTGCGAGCGATTTCTATGGCCTTGCGTAACCCCGGGCTATTTGTGTCGCCCTTGGCCAGACGCGACTGAATGGAAATTTGTCGACCCAACATGGAGAAGAGCTTCGACTTTTTTGCATCCTCTGCTCCCTTCTGCCTTTGTATCTGACTCCATTTATTGTGTCCCGACATGATTGTAATGATTTAATGACTTAATTTGCAATTAGAAAACATTATGTGAATTGATTCATTGTTTGCAAATTCCAAAATTTCTCATTTTTACATTAACCTCGGAGACTTTATCTCGAACATTTTATACGCTCTTGCTGTGGCCATCCTTCCTCTTGGGGTGCGCTCTATCATGCCCAATTGCAGAAGATATGGTTCGTGAACGTCCTCGATTGTTCTCTCTTCTTCTGAAGTAGCGGCCGCAATTGTGCCTAAACCGACTGGCCCTCCCCCAAACTTATTTATAATAGTTTCGAGGATTTTACGATCCGACCGAGAGAGTCCTATAGCGTCTATTTCAAGAAGTTCAAGAGCCGCCATAGTCACTTCACGGGAGAGTAATTGTTTATTAACTTGAGCGTAATCTCTGCAACGTTTGAGTAATTGATTAGCTGTGCGCGGAGTTTGTCTACTCCGTTTAGCTATTTCTGTGATTGCCTCCGGTGTGATTTTTATTCCAAGGATGTTGGCGCTTCGGCGTATAATTTCCTTTATTTCATCTTCAGAATAAAATTCAAGCCGAAAGGTGCCACCGGCAAATCTGGAGCGTAAGGGCGAGGATATATCAGCTATGCGGGTGGTGGCGGCGACAAGCGTGAAAGGAGGCAGGTCTAGCTGGATTGTCCTGGCTGATGGTCCTTTACCAATAACAATATTCAATTTACCAGACTCCATAGCCGGGTAGAGAACCTCCTCAATGGCCTTATTTAAACGGTGTATTTCATCAATAAACAAGATGTCACCCTTTGATAAATTTGTGAGGATCGAGGCTATATCGCCAACTTTCTCTATCGCTGGCCCGGAAGTAGCGCGCATAACCGTACCCATTTCGTTTGAGATTAAGTGGGCAAGGGTTGTTTTGCCAAGTCCTGGAGGGCCGTAGAAGAGGATGTGCTCCGCCGGATGGGCTCTCTCTTTGGCGGCGGAAAGCATAATAACCAAGTTTTTACGTATTTGTTCTTGGCCTATGTATTCCGCCCAGGCTTTGGGCCGCAGGGTGGAGTCTAGGTGGGTGTCTAATTCAAGACGTTTCTGTTTTTTGGTTTGGGTTGACATAGATATTATTATATGCTAGACTACCACGAGTTCAGTAAAATCTCTAGAGCGGGAATCTCTAAGCAATTGACTTTATAGTTCCATGGTTTAATGCCAAGGACGGTCCGGTTACCCCGCTTCGGTGAGGTCTACTAGACCCATCCTTGAATTTAGACTTCACTCTCTGGCCCAGCCAGAGAGAATTGCTTAGAGATTTTTTCTCTCGAGAACCACATCAGGACAGGTCCACTACGCGCTGCAACTCTTCTAGTGTCGTGCGACCATCCAAGACTTTGAGTATAGCATCCTCGATCATATCTGGGATTTTTTGCTTTCTGGCCACTTGCCATACCTCAAGCTCGCTTGGGCCTGTGGCTATTATTTCTTCTAAGGCGCTGTCAACCAATATAACTTCGAAAATACCAATACGCCCTTTGTAGCCAGTATTATTGCAAGTCTGGCAACCAATTGGTCGAGCCAGTTTCTCTGGTACAGTCGCATGGATGTCTATTTCAGCAAGAGTGATTAAACGCTTAGTAATAATAATTTTTTCCGCCTCTGTTATCTGTCCTTCTGATTTGCATTTGTTACATAAAAGACGCACTAGACGTTGAGCCATGGCCACGTTTAGCGCTGGACCAATAACCTTTGGATTAACCCCGAGATCTATCAAGCGCGGGATGGTCCCGGCGGCATTATTAGTGTGCAGAGTTGAGAAAACCATGTGGCCGGTGAGAGCGGCATCAATGGCCGTTCTTGCCGTTTCCTCGTCTCTTATTTCACCAACCATTATTAAGTCCGGGTCTTGGCGCATGGCGCTCTTTAGTCCCTCGAAGAAGGTGTAACCCTTCTCGGCATTGACTTGAGTT
>Ga0209542_10011497_pt1 | contig 15689 bp, 28 predicted proteins | sample RifCSPhighO2_01_FD_184028 | JGI IMG/M metagenome (GOLD analysis project Ga0209542, IMG submission 184028) | Soil microbial communities from Rifle, Colorado - Rifle CSP2_plank highO2_0.1 (SPAdes) (version 2) | ecosystem: Environmental > Terrestrial > Deep subsurface > Rock core/Sediment ... | reverse complement strand
AAAAAAAAGGTCATTAAAGAGAGGGTTTACAGAAGGACAACAGACTTTTTTGAAAAAAATAGACAAAGCATTACAAGGCAAAATAAAGAAGCCGATAAAAACTCATGTGAGAGACATGATTGTGCTGCCAAAGATGGTGGGGTTAACAATTCATATTCATTCAGGCAAGAGTTTTGCACAGGTTATGATACAGCCAGAAATGATTGGAATGTATCTTGGAGAATTGACAATGACAAGATCAAAAATTACACACTCTGCGCCTGGTGTTGGGGCTACAAGGTCAAGCTCGGCTATATCGGTAAAATAAAATGAAAGAACTAGACATAGCAATAGTGAATGGTAAGAACTTACCAATTTCAACAAAAAAATCTGTTGAAATCTGCAACCTAATCAGAAGTATGAGCACTAAGAAAGCTAAAGCTGTATTAAACAGAGTTATCATTATGCAGGAAGCAGTTCCATACAGAAGGTATAATGATAATACTTCCCATAGGCCTGGAATAGGTCCTGGAAAATATCCAATTAAGACTTCAAAAGAAATTTTAAAGCTTGTAGAAAGCGCTGAGGCGAATGCACAAAATAAAGGTCTGTCTACAAACTTAGTGATAGAACATATTTCGGCTAATAAAGCCTCATTACAATGGCATTATGGAAGAAAAAGAAGAAGAAAGCAGAAAAACACGCACTTAAAAATTATTGTAAAAGAACTACAGATTAAGAAAGATGATAGAAAAACAAATACTAAAAAAGAAAATTAAGGAATATTTACTGCAGGATCATATTGCAGGGGAATTACCTAAAGGGAGTTATAGCAAATTAGAGTTAAAGAAAACTCCTTTAGGTGAGAAGATTATAATTCACACTTCAAGGCCCGGGTTAGTAGTAGGAAGTAAAGGAGCGAATATTAACCGGTTAAATAAAATTTTAAAAACTAAATTTGAAATGGAGAACCCTGAAATTGAAATTGCTGAAATTGAAAATCCAAATCTTGATCCTAAGTCTGTTGCTGAAAGGATAGTTTCATCTTTTGAAAGATTTGGACCTAAGAGATTCAAGTCTTTAGGATATAGGGCATTACAGGATGTGATAAATGCAGGGGCAATTGGTGCAGAGATAGTTATTTCAGGAAGGGGGGTGCCAAGCAGCAGAGCAAAGACATGGAGATTCCTTGCAGGTCATCTCAAAAAATCAGGTGATGTTTCAGAAAATTTAATCAGAAGAGGTTTGTCTGTTGCAAGATTAAAATCAGGGTCTGTTGGGGTTAAAGTAAATATATTAACTCCTGACATAAAACTGCCTGATGATATCAAGTTTATTGAAAAAGCTGTTGAAGTGAAAGAAGCCAAGAAGGAAAGGGTTGAGGAAGAGAAAGTTGAGGAAAAAAAGAAAGTTAGGAAAAAAACTAAGAAGAAAGTAACAGAAGATGAAAAAATACCTGATAAAACAGATGGACAGTGAACAAGTAGAAAAAAAACTCTTTGAATTGAGAAAGGAGTTGCTTAGACTGAACTCTCAAAGAGCTTCAGGAACAAATATAGAAAATCCTGGCGCTGTGAAATCAATAAGAAAAGATATTGCAAGAATGCTTACACTTAAAAATAACTCATCAAAGGAGGTAATCAACAAGCAATGAATATATGTCCAAAGTGTGGTTTGTCTCGAGAACTTTGTGTTTGTGAGACTATAGCAAAGGAAGAACAGTACATCAGTGTTAAAACAGTAAAGAGAAGGTTTGGAAAATTAACAACTGTTATAGAAGGAATTGATCAAAAGGATATAAAAATCAAAGACCTTGCTAAAAACCTGAAATCCAAACTCGCATGCGGCGGGACCGTAAAGGATGGAAAAATTGAGTTACAAGGAGACCATGTACAAAAAGTCAAGGAAGAACTTGTGAAAATTGGCTTTACCCATGTAAAATAAGATGAAAGAAATGTTGATCGGTTCAAAAATGGAAGTAATAGATGCAAAGAACAGGAATTTACTTGGAATAGCTGGGAGAATAGTAGATGAGACAAAGAACACAATCACTGTTGAAACAGGGAAAGGAATAAAGAAATTGATAAAATCAGAGATAATATTCAAACTTGGATCAAGTGTAATGAATGGTGAGCATTTGAGAAGGAGGCCTGAAGATATAAAATGAGAACTATAGGCATTGATGTAAAGGCACCAAAAAATAAATGTGAGGATAAGGTATGTCCTTTTCATGGCACTCAAAAAGTTAGAGGTAAAATAATGGAAGTAGACGTTATTAAGAAGAATGTATCAAAAACTGCGACTGTGCAATTTGAACATTTCCATTATATTTCAAAGTATGAAAGATATGAAAAGAAGAAGAGTAAATTAAAGGTTCATAATCCTCCTTGCATTGATGCAAATATTGGGGATAGAGTTGTAATAGGGGAGACAAAGCCAATATCAAAAACAAAACATTTTGTTATACTAGAGGTAATTAAAAAATGAAAGCATTCACGGCAAAAATCACAAAGGCATTTAATCTAGAAGCAAAAATTCCTGTGTGTGATAATTCAGGAGCTAAGATAATAAAAATATTTTCAGTTAAGGGATTAAAAACAACAAAAGGAAAGTTGCCTGCAGCAGGAATTGGGGATATGGTTAATGCTTCTATTGTAAAAGGAAAACCGGGTATGAAAAGCCAAGTTGTTCCAGCTATAATTGTAAGACAAAGAAAAGAGTATAAGAGATTGAATGGAGAAAGAATCAAATTTGAAGATAATGCAGCAGTAATACTTAAGGATGAAAAAGGAAATCCTAAAGGAACTATAATAAAAGGAGCTATTGCTAAGGAGGTTGCAGAGCGTTGGCCAGCAATTGGCAAGATTGCATCTGTTGTGGCGTAAAATGAAAAAATTATTTTCAAACAAATGGAAAAGCAGCAAACAGGTAAGGAAAAAAAGAAAGTTTAGCTATAATGCTCCATTGCATATAAAACATAAATTCCTTGGATCTCATTTGTCAAAAGAGCTTATCAAAAAACATGGAAGGAGAAGTTTCCCTGTAAGGAAGGGGGATGTTGTAAAAGTTCAAAGAGGGCAATATAAGGGGATTACAGGAAAAGTTGAAAAAGTCTTTGTTAAGGAAACAAGGGTATGGATTGAGGGGGTAAATTTAGTCAAGAGAGATGGCTCAAAATCTTTCTATCCTATTCATCCTTCAAACTTACTTATAACAGAGTTAAACTTATCAGATAAAAAAAGAAAAGAAGCATTAGAAAGAAAAAATGGCACATCTAACAAGAAGCAAAGCGCCAAAGAGTTGGCCGATAAAAAGAAAGGAAACTAAGTGGATAACAAGACCTAAATCAGGCGCACATCCATTAAGTAGATGCATCTCTATTAATTTATTATTGAAAAGTATATTAAAACATGCAGATACAACAAGAGAAGTCAAGTACATTGTTAATAATAAATCTATAATGATTGATAAGAGAATTGTAAATGATCAAAGGTTTGCTGTAGGATTTATGGATATCCTTGATATCCCGGAAACAAAAGAGTCTTACAGAGTAATAATAAATGAACTTGGTGAATTTATATTAATCCCATTAAAAAAAGAATTGGACAATCTAAAACCATGTAAAATTATAGGGAAAAAAATCCTAAAAGGGAAAAAAATCCAAATTAACCTTATAGACAGCAAAAATATTATTGTTGAAAAAGATTCTTACAGTGTTGGAGATACTGTTATAATTGATATTACAAAGAATTCAATTGTTGAGAGTTTAAAACTTGAAGAGGGATGCAATGTTTTTCTTATTGGAGGAAAACACATGGGAATACATGGTAAAATTTTAAAAATAATTAAAGAAAAAAGCACAAATCCGGATAGGATTCTGGTCAAAACAAAAGATTTAGAATTTGAAACCTTAAAGGCATATGCCTTTGTGATTGATACTAAATTCATAGAAACATGAACAAGATGCAAGAGATAAAGATAGAGAAAATAACCTTGAATATAGGTGTTGGAGAGACTGGAGATAAATTAGAGAAGGCTTCTAGATTATTAAAGACTATAACTGGTGAGAGTCCTATAAAAACAAGAACTATGAAAAGAGTGCCGACATGGGGAATAAGACCAAAATTAGATATTGCTACAAAAGTTACACTAAGAGGAGAAAAGGCTGAGAGTGTTTTAAAAAGATTATTTGGCGCTGTTGATAATAGCATTCCTGAAAGCAAATTTGATGTCTTTGGTAACTTTTCATTTGGTATTAAAGAATATATAGAGATCCCTGGTGTAGAGTATGATTCAACTATCGGGATTATAGGGTTAGAAGTTGCAGTTACTTTAAAAAGAGACGGGTTCAGGATAAAAAGAAGAAGAATCAATACAACCAGAATACCATTAAGACATAAAGTTTCAAAAGATGAGTCTATTGAGTTCATAAAAAATAAATTCAAGGTTAGTATAACCAGCAAGGGAGGATAATATGACTTACAGCAGCCACACAAAAGTGTTTAAGCAACTTGAAGAGAAACCTGCAAAGATGCAGAAGTTCATTAAACATAATGCTCCTAAAAAGAGAGATTTTGGAAGAAATGTGAAGAGATGTGGTATATGCGACAGAAGTGGGGCGCATATGAGCCAATATGGGATAGGCTTATGCAGACAATGCTTCAGAGAAAATGCAAAAAAATTAGGATTCAAAAAATACGATTAAAATGGCAATGAATGATACCTTAGCAAGTGTACTTTCCAATTTAAATAATTGCGAGAAGATTGGAAAAAAAGAATGTGTAGTCAGACCTAGCTCAAAGATTATAAAATCTATACTTGAGATTATGAAAGATAAAGGATATATTGGTGATTTTAAAGTTATAGAGGATGGAAGGGGAAATGCTATTGAAGTCTCTTTGCTGGGAAGAATAAATAAGTGCGGAGTTATAAAACCCAGATTCTCATTTAAGAAAGAAGATATTGAAAAATATGAGAAGAGATATCTGCCTGCAAGAGATTTCGGGATAATAATTGTCTCAACCCCGAAAGGTTTTATGACACATTCAGAATCAAAAGAGAAAAACATTGGAGGAAGATTAATATCTTACGTTTATTAATATGTCAAAGAGTCCAGAGAAAAAAATTGTTATACCTGAAAATGTAAATGTTGATGTAGAAGGCAGAACAGTAAGAATAAGGGGATCTTATGGCGAAAATTTATTATTAATTAATAATGTTGCTATCGGGCTGAGGAAGGAAGAGAATAAACTTGTTCTTTTTACGAAAGGTAAGTTTACTAAGAATGAGAAGAGACTTATCAATACTAATGCTTCTCATCTCAAAAATATGATTAAAGGATCTGTTGAACCTTATACCTACAAACTTAAAATATGCTCAGGTCATTTTCCTATGAACGTTTCAATTGAGAAGGGGAATATTGTTGTTAAAAATTTCCTCGGGGAAAAAGTGGCTAGAACTGCCAGAATATTAGAAGGTTCAGAAGTTAAAATAAATGGAGATGAAATCACTATTACCAGTGCAAATAAAGAAACTGCGGGTCAAACTGCATCCAACATAGAGCAATGTACGAGAGTTACTAACAAGGACAGAAGGGTATTCCAAGACGGAATATATATCACACAAAAGGGAGGAAAATCTGTAGTATGAAAGCAAAAAAGAAATTCCTTAGACCAGGAGCTATGAATCTTTCAGGTCTTAAAAAGAAATGGAGAAAACCTAGAGGGAAACATGCAAAAATCAGATTATCAAGAAATGGTCATGGGCTTATTCCAAAAGTAGGATATGGTACAGGGATTAAAGAAAAAGGGCTTATTAATGGACTACTTCCTGTTAATGTGCATAGTGTAAAAGATATTGAAGCGCTTGATAAAAGTTCAATAGGGATTATAGGCTCTGGCGTTGGAAAGAAAAAGAAAGAGGAAATGGTAAAAAAAGCAGTTGAGTCTAATATAAAATTACTTAACATAAAAGATGCTAAATTATTCCTTAAAAAAGCAGAAGAAGAAAAAGCAGAAAAGAAAAAACATAAGAGTAAAAAGGAAGAAGAGAAAAAAGAAAAAGTTGAAGAAAAAAAGAAAAAAGATAGCAAAGAAGACGTTGAAACAAAAGAAAAAGAAGAAAAAAGGAAAATATTAGAGAAAGGATTGTAAGATGGAACTTAGGTTACAAAAAAAATTAGCAAGCAAGATTCTTAAAGTTAGTGAGAAGAAGATTAAATTTGATACTGAAGCATTGTCACAGATAAAAGAAGCGATAACTAGAAGTGATATAAAAGCTCTTATTGGCAAGAATGTTATAAGTAAAAAAGATACTAATGAACAATCAAGGGTAAGAGCAAGATTAAGAATTTTACAGAAGAGGAAGGGGAGAAGGAAGGGAAGAGGAACAAAAAAGGGAACAAAGAATGCAAGATTACCTGGAAAAACTGAGTGGACAAGAAAAATAAGAGTCCAGAGGGAGTTTTTAAAAAATTTAAGGCAGGGAAAGCTTATTGATTCAAAAACATATAAATCACTTTATATGAAATCAAAAGGCGGATTCTTCAGAAGTAGAAGACATATAAAGATGTTCGTGGAGGAACGCAGCTTAATAAAAAATGGCAAGAAGTAGAAGGTATACAGTAAGGCTTAACAGGGATAGAAGCGGAAAGACTAATTATAAGAGTAGACTGAAGACTCTGGGTTCAAAGAATACTAGGCTTGTTGTCAGAAAAAAAATTAACATTATTATTGCTCAGCTTATAGATTATAAGGCTGATGGAGACAAAGTGATACTTTCTTTGACAACAAAAGATTTAACAAAGTTTGGATGGAAATATCATTTTAATAATATTCCTTCTTCTTATCTTCTCGGATTTTTAACAGGAATCAGATCAAAAGAGAAAGGCATTAATAAGGTCATATTTGACATTGGACTACATGCTTCTGTCAAGGGAGCTTCATTATATGCAGTCCTTAAGGGCGCTGTAGATTCGGGATTAAATGTATCTGTAAACCCAGAAATATTCCCTTCAGAAGAAAGAGTGAGCGGGAAACACATTGAGAATTATGCTTCAAAAATAAGGGATACAGAAATTTATAAAAAGCAATTTTCAAGGTATATAAAAAATAATGTTAAACCTGAAGAAATTTCAAAAACTTTTTTAGAAGTTAAGAAAAAGATAGGGGTTAAATAAAATGGCAGATATAATAGAAGATGTAAAAGTTGTTGAAGAACCTCCGATTGGAGTTGTGCCTAATAATTTCAATAAAGAGAAATGGGTTCCAAAGACAGAGTTAGGAATTAAAGTTAAATCAGGAGAAATTAAGGATATTAGTGACATAGCTGGGAAAGGATTGAAATTTTTAGAACCGCAGATTGTTGATATGCTACTTCCTAATTTAGAATCCAGTTTATTATCTATTGGTCAATCAAAGGGTAAATTTGGCGGCGGGAAGAAAAGTATATGGAGACAAACGCAGAAAAAAACCAAGGAAGGGAATAAACCAAATTTTGGATGTCTTGCTGTTGTTGGGAATAAAAATGGGTATATAGGTATTGGATTCGGAAAATCAAAAGAGACTATGCCTGCAAGAGAAAAGGCATTAAGAAATGCAAAATTAAATCTTATTAGTGTAAGAAGAGGATGTGGAAGCTGGGAATGTGGATGTGAAAATGCTCATTCCATTCCTTTTAAAGTAAAGGGGAAATGCAGTTCTGTTGAAATTGAATTGACTCCTGCTCCTCTTGGAACGGGATTATGTATAGAGGAAGAATGTAAAAAATTATTAGAAGCTGCTGGAATAAAGGATGTATACTCAAGGGCTGTGAATTCAAAAAACAGGCTTAACCTAATGTATGCATGCTTTGATGCTTTAAAGGAATTGTCCAGAACAAAAGTTTCTGAGAATGATATAAAGAATTTAAGAATAGTAAGAGGAATACAAGGATGAACAAAATTGCTATTGTTAGAATAAGGGGAAAGGCTGGAGTTAACAGAAGAATAGAGGAAACCCTATGCAGGATGAGACTTTATAATAAATATCATTGTGTAATAATATCTAACGACAAGAGGAATATTGGAATGTTTAAGAGAGTAAAAGATTATGTTACTTGGGGGGAGATAGATAAAAATACTCTAACTAAATTGATTGCTGAGAGAGGAAGACTTCCTGGAAATAAAAAACTTAATGAATCTTATATTAAGGAAAAGGCTAAAACAGATGTAAAAGAATTTTCTGAGATGGTTTATGAAGGAAAGAAAGAGATTAAAGATGTTCCAGGATTGAAACCATATTTCAGGCTTAAACCTCCTTTGAAAGGATTTGAGAGAGGGGGAATAAAAAAACCATTTTCTATGGGTGGGGTTTTAGGTTACAGAAAAAATATGATAAATGATTTGATACAAAGGATGATCTAATATGACAGTTAATAAAAGAAGAAAAGTTGTAAAGTATAGGGGCAGTCATACTCATGGAGGCGGAGCTAAAAAGAAGAGAAGAGGTGCAGGGAATAGAGGCGGAAGAGGTATGGCTGGAAGCGGTAAGAGGGCGGGACAGATAAAACCTACAATATTAACAACTTTTGGAAATGAATATTTTGGCAAGAGGGGATTCAAAAGGCCTAAAAAAATTGTTGTAAAAATTAAACCAATTAATGTTTCTGATTTGGAAAAAAATCTTGACAAATATGTTTCAAGAAACCTTATAAAGAAAGAGAATAATAAATTTGTAATCAATTTAGCTGACCTAGGGTATAATAAATTATTAGGGTCCGGGAAAGTTACTAAATTACTGGAGATAAAAGCGCCTTTTTTCTCTCAAGGAGCAAAAAAGAAAATAGAGGATGCAGGCGGAAGTTTGAATAATTAAGATGTCATTTTTTAATTCAATAATATCTGTCCTTCCTGAAGTAAAGGGACCTACTGAAAAATATCTACCTTTTAATAAAAAGCTTAAATGGACCTTAACAATATTAATTGCATTCTTTATTCTTGGTGTTGTTCCATTATATGGGTTAGAGGAGTCTGCTCTTGCTAATTTTGAATTTTTATCTATAATTCTTGGAGCTTCATTTGGATTTTTAACAACCTTAGGTATAGGGCCGATAGTAACTGCATCAATTGTGCTTCAACTTTTATCAGGATCAGGAATATTAAAAATTGATACTACTACTCATGAAGGCAGAGTATTTTTTCAAGGATTGCAGAAGATTTTGTCAATTTTCTTCATTATATTTGAAGCAGTAATATTTGTATTCTTAGGGGGATTGGTTCCTGCTCTTGGATTTTCTCCCTGGTTATTGGTTTTTCAATTATTCCTTGGAGGAATAATGGTATTATACATGGATGAGGTTACTAATAAATGGGGGTTTGGCTCGGGTATATCTTTGTTTATTGCTGCAGGTGTTTCATCTCAAATATTCATAAGAACATTTTCTCCTTTAAATTCCTTAGGAGATATTGCATTTGGTTCAGGACAGGCACCCACAGGACAGTTATGGGTATTTTTTACCTCTTTGACTGGGGGTAATGTTAACGGGGCATTATTAGCTGCTACAGCAATTATAGCTACAATTGTTGTATTTTTACTGGCTGTTTATGCCCAATCTATGAAAGTAGAGATTCCACTTTCTTTTGGAAGAGTGAGAGGATATGGTATAAGATGGCCTTTAAAATTCCTTTATACATCTAATATCCCTGTTATTTTAATTGCTGCTTTATTGGCTAATGTGCAGGTATGGGCAAGTTTGATGCAAAGGAGCGGACATCCTTTTTTGGGAACTTTTGCAGGAAATACACCTACTTCAGGTCTTGTTTTATGGATTTTCCCCCCTAATATAGTAAGTAACCTCATAGGAGGTATTTTTGACCCTATAAACCTGGCTCATGCAGCTTCTTATGCTCTTTTTTTAATGGCGGGAGCAGTATTATTCTCCGTGTTTTGGGTACAATCTGCTGGAATGGATGCAAGATCTCAAGCAAAGCAGTTAATGGCTTCTGGACTGCAAATACCTGGTTTTAGAAGAGATGAAAGGGTTTTAGAAAGGGTTTTAGACAGGTATATCTTTCCTTTGACTATTATGGGAGCTTTAACTGTGGGCTTTTTAGCTGCTTTTGCTGATGTGTCTGGAACATTATCTAATGGAACAGGAATATTACTTGCTGTTATGATAATCTATAATTTATATGAAAAAATAGCACAGGATCATATGATGGATATGCATCCAGCTATGAGGAAGATGATGGGTAAATAAATGGTATTTGACGGCTTTTTTAACACTGTATTTGGGTTTTTACTTAGTTGGGAGCCTATTTATTCTCTTTCATTTATCTCGTTCATAATCACCTTAGTTGTCACAATAGCGTATAAATATCTCACAGACCAGCAACTTATCAAAAGAATGAAAGATGAGATGAAGGGGCTCAATAAGGAGATGAAGGAGCTAAAAGACGACCCAAAAAGGATGATGGAGAAGCAGAAACTCGTGATGGAAAAGAATTTAAAACTAATGGGTCATACTTTAAAGCCGAGCTTATATACATTAATTCCGTTATTAATAATATTTAGCTGGTTAAAGGATACTTATACTGATTCCGGCGAGATATTATTTGGGTTAAGCTGGATATGGATTTATATAATCTCAAGTTTAGTATTCAGTATAGTATTAAGAAAAATATTGAGGGTACATTAAAATGCCAAGACCAAACAAAAGATCGAGATCATTGAGAAGAGTACATGTTAGAGTTCCATCAGGAGAATCAAGACTTGTGTATAAACTTAGAAGCCCTAAGAAACCTGCGTGCAGTGGCTGTGGGATGATATTACAAGCTGTGCCTAATAAGCTGGTTAGTAAGATGAGAAATATGCCAAAATCTCAGAAAAGACCTGAGAGAATATTTGGAGGGGTATTATGCTCAAAATGTACAAAAAATAAACTAAAGAAAATAAACAGGGAAAAATGGCAGAATCAAACTTAATCGGAAGATTGTGTGTAAAATTATCTGGAAGAGAAGCAGGCAGAGAATGTGTGATAGTTGAGGAGCTAGAGGGTAATTTTGTTATGATAGATGGCAATGCAAGAAGAAGAAAATGCAATCTTGACCATCTGGATATTTCTGAGAAAATCTTGAAAATAAAAAAGAATGCTTCCACATCTGATGTCCAGAAAGCAATGAAGGAAGAAGGGATTAAAGTTATTTTAAGAAAAGAGAAGAAGGATAAAAATCCTAGATTGAAAAAGGATAAAAAGAAAAAAGCGGAAGAAAAGAGCAAAAAAACAAATGAGCCAAAAAAACAAAGAAAAAATTCAAAGTAAATACGCAGAATTTCAACTTCTTTCACAGCAAATTTCACAACTAGAGGAGCACCTTAATACTGTGGCTGAGCAGATTAATGAGTTAAATTCTCTTAAGAATAATTTAAATGAATTAAAAGAGGTTAAGAAAGATACAGAGATACTTGTTCATTTAGGACATAATATTTTTACTAAATCAAAAATAGTTGATTCAAACGAGTTTATTATTGGTATAGGAGCTAATACTCTTGTTAAAAAAAATTCTAAAGATACAGTTGAAATCATTTCTGAACAGGTTAAGGAATTAAATGATCTGAGCAAGACGATGAAGACTAAAGTTACAGAAGCTAATTCTACATTACAAGGATTGCATGATGAGCTTGGAATGCTTATGGAAAAAGATAGCTCTGAGTAATCTTTAAATAGGTTGAGTATTTTTTGTTATTATGGATAAATCTAAGATTCTGGTTCCAGTAATAGTAATCTCTATATTCTATTTTATTAGTGCTTTTTTATTATTGGCAACTGGTGTGGCATCAATTTTTTTAAGCTGGAAAAATATAGATTTAATTGATTTAGGCCCTTCTCCTGAAACTTTGATGGTTGTTGGAATAATAGCTTTGGCCATCTCTGTTTTGTATATCTTTGTAGGGAAAGATTTGCTAAGAGGCAAGAAGTGGGCAAGGATTGCTGCCATTATTTTATCTGGGATAGCTAGTGTAGAGAATTTAATTTTAATCTTTGGAAATGTTTTTTTAATAATCCCTTTAGCGATTAATATTGCCATATTACTTTATCTGTTATTAGATAGAGATGCTAAAAAAATTTTCAGCAAAAGATAAGTTATTTAAAAGATAAGCTTATACTAATTGGAATGAAGAGGTATATACTATTGTTTTTTTTCTTAATTATTGGTTATAATGTAAGCGCTCAGGATTCTTCAGATCTTTCTTTAGTTAATTCTCCTCCAATAATCTCTCAGGTTCCTATTTTAAGCACACCTTTTGATCCTATTGACCTTAGTTTATATGCAGAAGACCCTGAAGGGGGTTTACTTTCATTCAGTTTTGAAGACGGCTCAGTTGATTATAACTCAAATTTAATTACTTGCAGTATAACTAACACTATTTTTTCCTGCGTAGCAACTGGAACTGGGCCTGATGCTGTTGTTGTTATTGCTTCAGATGGTGAAAAAGCAAATGAAGTTATAATTACAATTGATGCTATTAGACAAGAAAATATAGATGCTTTATCAAATATACCTCCTATTGCGAATGCAGGAAAGGATATAAATGTTTTAATTGGACAAGATGTGATATTAGATGGTTCTAAATCTTATGATCAAGATGGAAATTTACCTTCCTTAAATGATGCGTATGTGTGGAAAGAAAGAGGTGTTGTTCTTGGCAATGGGAAGGTGTTTAAAACAAAATTCCCAGCCGCTGGCTCCCATTCAATCACATTAGAAGTTACTGATTTATCTGGTGCAGTTTCCAAGGATAGTGTTAGTGTGAGAGTGAGTGAGAAAAAAAACTGTATAAATACTGATTCTGTTTATTTCCCCCAGGATACTAAATGCACGAAAAAATGGCCTTCTAAAGAGGGAGAGAGGATTGCCATAAATACTATAAGTGATTCATGTGATTTGTTTGAAGTTTGTGATGAAGGATTAGATCCTGTTATTGAAGAAGCAATAAACTGCTGTGATGGAACTCCTTTTTTAGATTCCAGGAGAGCAGGATCATGCTCATTTGCAAACAGAAATTCTGGAGGAGATACAAAAACATGCCAGGCATTATATATCATTAAGGGATTCGGTGATGGTGCTGTTTACATGCAGGATTATCTTTACTCTGAAATGTGCTGTTATGGGGTGAGAGAGTTATGCCCTTCAAGTTATCCATTATATACTCCAAGACCCCTGCCTTTAACTAGCACTAACCCAAGCAACATTCAATGCAGGACAACTGCGGATAATAGAATATTAGGAGAGTGGCTATCTGATACTAGAATTGACCTAAACAATATCGCATTGCAGGATGCTCATACTGGCGCTACTGTAAATGTATTATCAACAGGAACATGTGTTGATTATAATGCTGCGACTGTTACTTTATTAAGAAAACTTGGATTTAAGAAATCTGATGTTTATTTAATAGAGGCTACGAACCATGCTTATGCCTTAATTAAATTTCCATTAGAGAGAAAGTATACTATTATTGATACTACTGGTAATTCAAATCCTATTACTATAGGGGGTTTGCCGCCGCAGAATTATCCTTATTGCGAGAATATGCTGAACTGCTATAATGATGAGGGGAGAGCTATATGCCCTGAATATAAAAATATTAAAGGATGTGCAGGGGTTAAGGAAAGTATTTTAAAAGAAGGGTCACGTACAGTATTCAAGGCAAAAAAACTTAGCGAGGATGTTTTTGGAAAAATAGTGCAAGAGGCTGAAAGATGAGAAAATATATGATATTCCTGTTTTTTGTAATCCTTTTATCCAGTTATGCTTATGCTCAGGAAATAAAATTTAACAGAGAAACGCAGACTACGGCAAATGTTGGAGATATTGTAAGTGTGAAGATAAATATTTTAAATCCTTATGATGATGAGAGAACTTTTTCTATAGAAGAAAAATTACCAGATGAGATAACAATGATAACTCCTGCTCAGCCTCATGAGACTAGACTTTTTAATGGAATAGAAGCTTCTTTCTTAAAATGGGATGTAACTATAATCTCTGGTGGTGTTTCTTCTTTAGAGTATAAAATTAAATTAGATAAACCGGGAGATTATTCTTTATCTCCTACAAAAATTTCTGATACTAAAACCGGATTGGTTGTATATGGAAACCCTTCTAATATTGCTGTTTCCTGTTTGACTAATGGTGTATGTGATGAAGGAGAGACTTACCTCAACTGCAATGAAGATTGTAAAGAAGATGCTGATGATGGGGTATGCAATCCCGCTCCCGGATTATGTGATCCTGATTGTGAAGGAGGAGATAAATGTGGCAAAGGGGAAGGTGGATTTAGTTTATGGTATATTTTAATACCTTTGATTTTAATTGGAATTATTTATCTCATTTATAGAATTGGTGGAAAAAAAGAGAGTGATATTTCAACTGAGAAAATTTCTACTGAAAATGTAGAGTAAATTCTTAAGTTTTTTGTGCGCCTTCGGCGCATAAAAATACCCCGAGCGCGGAATTCGAGTCGTCAGGATTCCTACTGCACCTCAGGTTGACCCTATCGGAATTCGCAATGAACCTCGCGACAGCATTTTTTGTAGGATGCCAAAAATAAATTACTTTTCCTGGAGTATATCTTTCAATTTTTGATTTCCTAGTTGGAAGCCCTTGTGAGTTTAATGATTCCAGTTCAGCCCAACAATCTTGTTCTAAACAATCTTCTAAAGGTGATCTTGAAATTACTGGATTGCCTTCATTATCAAAACCTGTAATAACGGCTAGATCTAACCCTAAAAATCCTGTTTCTGATTTCTGCTCTCCTAGAAATCCTGTATTAAGATGCACAAAACAATTTGAATTTAATATATTCCCATAATCAGTTAATCTTTTATTTTGGATTACTTTCCCAGATGCATCATATAACACTGCTCTGCTTTCTAATGATTCATTTACATTTCTATAATGAGGCAAAAAAGTTTGAATAGTTGGAACTCCAAATCCTCTTTTAAAAGCTTCCCTATGAGCGTCAACATGACTGTAATCTTCTAACCATTGTGTCATTGAAATAGCTAAATTAGACTCAAAGCATAGAAAAGTCCCTTGATTTATTAAAACATAGACCGCAGGACTTATAGTTGTTGATGTTTGTAGGTGAGGTATATTTTTTGGAAAGGCATAAGGTATATTATCTCGCATTACTAAAACTTCATTATCAAATTCTACTCTTCTTCCTATTATTTGAACTGGCATATTTTCATAAACTCAGTAGAATTTATAAATCTTTTTATTTTAATCACTAAAAAGTTATTAAAAAATATTAATATAAATCCTTATAAGTTTTTGTTAGAACAGTATCTTATGGATGAAAGAATATTAAAATATTATTCTAGAAAAGATGTTCAAAAAAGAATTCTTGAAATTGCATCTAACAGGGAGATGGCTGTCAGCTTTAACGGGCAGGGGTATGGAAAAAGACCAGATATACTACAGTTTGAAAATGATGTACCAGAATTAGTTAAATCAGGAGCTACTTCATTTCATTTTTCAGAAGAAAAATGGTCAAATCCTCTTCTACTGGAAGCAGGAATGATGAAAAAAAAGTTAGATGAGTTAAGAGTGGGTTGGGATTTAATTATTGATGTTGATTCTAAGAATTTTGAGTTTTCAAGACAAGCAGCTTTTTTAATTATTGAAGCTTTAAAGTTTCATGATATAAAAAATATTTCTGTTAAATTTT
>Ga0209542_10011494_pt1 | contig 15690 bp, 22 predicted proteins | sample RifCSPhighO2_01_FD_184028 | JGI IMG/M metagenome (GOLD analysis project Ga0209542, IMG submission 184028) | Soil microbial communities from Rifle, Colorado - Rifle CSP2_plank highO2_0.1 (SPAdes) (version 2) | ecosystem: Environmental > Terrestrial > Deep subsurface > Rock core/Sediment ... | reverse complement strand
ATCGTCTATTCCTCATTCTCTAAGAGAGAAAAGAAAAGAGAGAACACAAATTCAGGGATTATTATATATTTAAACCTGCTTATTGATTAGAATTTTTTATCTGGGATGGAGCCGCAATAGCAAAAGGATTTTTAAATAGAGATTTTCTAGGGAAAGTATGGATTTAATGAAGTTGAATAAGGATAGAACTTACACTAAAGATATTACTTCTAAGGATGATGGAAAGAAAGTGACTGTTGCTGGCTGGCTTTATGATTCTAGAGCTTTAGGGAAGATAAAGTTTATTGTTTTAAGAGATATTACTGGAGAGATACAAGTGACTGGATTTAAAGGTGAGACAAAAGAAGATGTTTTGAGTAAAATGGATAAAATTTCAAGGGAAAGTGTTATTGTTATTAGCGGGAAAGTAAAAAAAGCTGATAAGGCTCCTGGTGGAAGAGAGATTGCTCCTGAATCAATAGAGGTATTGGCTGAAGCGGAAAATCCCTTGCCTATTGATGTAAGTGATTTTTCTAAAACTGAGTTGCCTAAGAGACTGGATTATAGGTTCTTGGATTTGCATAGAAGAAGAGCACAAGCAATATTTAAAGTGCAAAGTACGATTGTTCAGGCATATCATGAATTTATGACTAATGAGGGAGTTATAGAAGCTCAGTTTCCAAGTATAATTGGAAGTAGCAGTGAAGGTGGAACTGAATTGTTTAAAGCTAAGTACTTTGAGAAGGAAGTTTATTTGTCTCAGAGCTGTCAATTGTATAAGCAGATGCTTGCGTGTTCAATGGAAAAAGTCTTTGCAGTATTTACTGTTTGGAGAGCAGAGAAACATAATACTGTAAGGCATTTGAATGAATCCAGGCAATTTGATTATGAGCAGGCATTTGCTGATGAATTTGTTGTAATGGAAGTATTGGGAAGGGCTGTTCAATTTATTGTTAAAAAAGTAATTGAAACCAATAAAAAAGAATTGGAATTGTTAGAATTGAAATTGAAGGTTCCAGGTACAAAGTATTTGACTTTTGCAGAGGTTGCTGAGATAATGGGAAAGCATAAGGTTCATGTTGGAAAAGATGATTTATCTGGAGAGAGCGAGAAAAAACTAGGAGAACTTTATCCAGATACAGTTGTTTTTGTTCATGATTGGCCTTTAAGCGGAAAGCCATTTTATATTATGCCTAAAGGAAAAGATTTGAGCGCGGGATTCGATGCTATTTATCAAGGAATGGAAATAAGTTCTGGAGGGCAGAGAGTGCATTTGCCAGAATTATTAACTGAAAGATTAAAAGTAAAGGGATTGAATCCTAAAGATTTTAAGGCGTATATTGATTCATTTAGATTTGGTGCACCACCACATGCTGGATGGGGAATGGGTGTAGAGAGGATAACAATGTTAATTCTGGGATTAGATAATATTAGGGAAGCAGTTTTATTCCCTAGAGATAGAGATAGATTGACTCCTTGAAAATACAAAGAGTTAAGTATTATTTAATATAGGGTTTCTTACGATGACTGCAGTAGCAATACCTGTTGGTGTTGATAGTAGAGATATTGAAGATTGGCACTTTCATGAAGATGGAGAGTTGAGTGGAATTGAAAACTGGCTTATTGATAATAGTATTTTTAGCCCTGGAATAACTAGAATGATTCCAAGGGCAGAGGTTACTAATTCTGCTTTGGCTTTGGCTTTTGTAAATGGAGAGGATCCATATTTACATTCGATGATTAGAGGCATGGAATTTTGGCAACTTAATAGGTTTAAGATGTTTAAATTATCCGAAACTGGCGAAAAGGAAATGAATCGTTTAAATATAAGATGGGCAAGCGATGAGACATATTTCCAACATATGACTGAGGCTGATTTTTTTAGATATGAACAAGGCAGAAATAGAAGACTTTTTGCAGAGGTTAGAGCATATTATATTATGGCTAATAGACAGAGACTGGAGGTTTTTGATTGTTCTCATGAAAGAATGTTTGATAACTGTTTTGAGATTTAAGAATGATTTTTAAAGATTCTTTCTTTTATTTTTATATGAATAAACCGGATTATGACGGAGGAAGCATTGTTAATTTGATTAGTTCTATAGGTCGTGTTTTCAAATGGAAATCTAGGTATAATGAGCTAAGAATTTTAAAATCTGAGGAATTAAAAAAATCTCAGAAAATTGTTTTGATGATTATCGATGGATTGGGATATGAATTTTTAATGAAACATGGAGGGAAAACAGCATTTAATGAGAATTTAAGAGGAAAAATAACAAGCGTTTTCCCCTCAAGTACTAGTGCAGCAGTAACCGCTTTGATGACAGGAGATTCTCCTCAAGAACATGGAATGCCTGGATGGTATATGTTTAGCAAAGAGTTTGGAAGCCAAATAATTCCATTGCCTTTTGTTTTAAGAGCAAACAGAGATTTCAAATTAGGGCATCTGACCGATATTAAAGATATTTTCAAGATTGAGCCAATTTCCAAAAAATTTAAAGTTAAAGTAGATATTATTCAACCAATGAAAGTTAAAAACAGCGCATTTACTCTTGCTGCATCTGAGAATGGCAAAAGACACGGTTATAATTCAATGGACGAGTATTTTAAAATTATTAAAAAACTTGTTAAGAAAAAAGGAAGGAGATTTATTTATGCTTATTATTCGGAACATGATACTTTATCTCATGATTACGGATTAGAAAATAAAAAAACATTGAGACATTTTAAAAAATTGGCTAAGAAATTGAGGAGTTTTCTAAAATCCTTGGATGGAAAAGGAACAACAATCATTATCACTGCAGACCATGGGGCTACTGAAGTTTATGAATCTAAATTAATATATCTGAAAGATCATCCGAAATTAAAGGATACATTAAGAATGCCTTTGTGTGGGGAGCATAGATTTGCCTATTGTTATGTCAAGCCGGATAGAATAAGAGAATTTGAAAAATATATTAAAACCAAATTAAAATATGCTTGTGATTTGTATAGATCAGAAGATTTGCTGAAAAAGGGATATTTTGGAAAATTTCAGATTCATAAAAATTTCAGAGAAAGAATAGGAGATTATATTTTGTTAATGAAAGAGCATTATGGAATTTATGATTTACTTATTCATCAGAAGAGCAAGGGTTCTAACAAGGGAGATCATGGCGGCTTGAGCGAAGAAGAATTGTATGTTCCTTTGATTGTTGTAAATAAGTAATTTTATAAATCTCATTTCTTCTCTTTTGGCATGGATGAAAAGAAAAAGGAAGAAATAAGGAAAGAGGCAAAGGAAATTTTAGATAATTTTGCTAAGGCCTTGGATGCTGTAAAAATAAAAGAAAAAGATTTAAAGGTTGAAATTGGAGGATTTAGAGAGGAAGGACTTGGAATGGAAGGAAACAAGGAGTTTAGAAAGAGAATGTTTGCAAATGCGAAGAATAAGGATAAGGATTTCATAATTGCGGAGAAGAAGAAATGGTAAAATCAAAAACAGTAAAAAAAGTTAAGAAAGCTGGAAAGATAAAAGAAAAGAAAGGAAAGAAGAAGATTGTGGATGAGGATGAAGAAGAAAGTTCTGGAGGTCTTGAATTAGATGATGCTTTTGCAGACGATGAAGATGTTTCTTATGCTGAGAGCAAACCTAAAAAGGCAAAGAAGAAAAACGATAAAGATGATGAATTGGAAGAAGAATTAGAGGAAGCAGAGGAGGAAGTCAAGGGAATAGAGAAGAGAATGAATGGAAATGAAGAGAGAGATGTTCAAATAAAAGCTTCAAAGTCCATTTCAAAGGTAAAAAAAGGAGACAAAATTAAAGTTGATGACAAAGAGTATGAAGTTGATTCTCATTATGTTTTGATAGATCATGGAACTACAAAAGAAATAGCTATTGAATTATTTGATAAAAATGATAAGGACTTTCAACTAAGATATTTTGACGATCAGGTTGAGAGCACTCTTGATTTTTATGAGCTGCAGGAAATTATGTATCTCAAAAGACCAGTAAAGAAAATTGAGTGGTGATTTATAACTTTCCAATGCTTAGTTTATAGATTATATCTTTGGTATTGTAGATTTTTATTTTGTTTTGAGATTTTAACCTTTTATCATTGCTCCAAATTGGACAATTGAGCTTTAGCGCGAGGGCTAAATAAAATGAATCTTCTTCATCAGGAGAGATTTTGTTTGCTTTTTCAACAAATTCTTCAATATCTCCATTATCAATTAATTTTATGTTTGATAGTTTTAATAATTCTTTTAATTTTCTCTTTAGGATTATCGAATTTGCTTTTGTTTTAGTTTCTAGTTCATTAATATGTTCAACAAATTCTTCAATTAAGTAGGACGGAATATAAAACTGAATATTTTCCTCAATCAATATTCTTCTTGTTATTCCATGCTTTATAAGCGAGGAAAATAGAATATTTGCATCTAAAACTAGCTTCATTTTCTTTTATAGTATTTTTCATAAACTTTTTTGTTTACTTCTCTGCCTAATTTTATAGCATCTTCTTCAGTTATTTCGCTTTTTGACAATAATTCATTTAGCTCTTCTAATAATAGGACTCTTTTTTGTATAGCTTGCCTAGCTATTTCGCTCCAATTTATTTCTTTGTGTCGGTTCATTTTTTTCTTCAAATCATTATCTATTGATAGTGTTATGTTTGTCATTTTGTGTAATATGTGTAATATGTGCAGATATTTAAAACTTCCTAAATTCTCAGGAAAAGACTTATTAATGATGTCTTTCTTTTAATTTTATGAATAAGAACTGGATTTTAGGTTTGATTTTGATAGTGTTTTTAGTTTTCTTTTCTTTTGGTGTTTTTGCCTTGGAATTTCCTAAGGCACAGGATAAATATGTTAATGATTTTGCTGGAGTTTTGAATCCTTCACAAGTAGAAGAATTGAGAAATTTATTTTTTAGTGTTGATCAAGAAACGACCGCAGAGGTAGTTTTTGTTAGCTTGCAGAGTTTAGACGGAGATGAAATCTCAAGCTTTACTACTAATTTAGCTTCGGAGTGGGAAGTCGGCAAGGCAGATAAAGACAATGGGCTTTTGATTTTGTATGTTGTTGACATACAGAAAATTTGGGTGGCAACAGGATATGGATTGGAAGGAATTCTTCCAGATTCTAAAGTTGGGAGATTATTGGATGAAAATTATGTTCCTTTAAGAGACTCTGGAAATGTATCTGAAGGAATCGTAGAATTTAGTTATGCTCTAGTGCAAGTAATATTGGATAATAAAGAAGAAGTTTTATCCGGGCAGGCTTCTCCATCTGATAGAGGCATTTCATCTTTTGAGGTGTTTATATTTATGTTAGTTTTATTTATAATTATTAAAATTATTGTCGGCTTTGCTAATCGTAAGAATCTTAAGAATCGAAGGCACTCAAGTGTTCCTTGGTGGATTTTACTATTTCTTCCTTATGGTAGGAGTCATGGAGGGCTTGGAGGAGGAGGAATGGGTGGTGGATTTGGAGGCGGAGGTTTCGGCGGAGGGGGGTTTGGTGGAGGAGGAGCAGGAAGATGAATAAAATAGAAAAATATTTAAATAAGTAATCCCTATGGATTACTATGAAAACCGTTACTATAAAGTTGCCTGATGGGGAAGCTAAGGAATTGGATGAGTTTGTAAAAAAAAGAGATTATCCTTCTAAGTCTGAATTTATTAGACATTTAATTATGGAAAAATTAGACAGAAACAGAAAAGAGAAGATTGGATGGATGATTTTGGCTGAGAAATCAATTAGTAAGGTATGGAATAATAAAAAAGATGAAGAAGTATGGAAAAAATACTTATGATAGAACGTAGAGACATTTTATTAGTTCCCTTTCCTTTTTCTGATCAATCTGGAAGAAAAGTTCGGCCTGTTGTTGTTATAAGTAATAATGATTTTAATAATCATTCCGAAGATGTTATCGTTTTAGGAGTTACATCAAATATTTCTAAGGATAGGTATTCAGTAATTTTAAATAACAATAAATTAGATGAAGGAAAACTTTTAACTGAATGTTGCATAAAAGTTGAAAATATTCTTCGGCTCGATAAGTCATTGATTGTTAAGAAAATTGGTAAAATAAAGGAAGATACTGTGAAAAATGCAATTTCTCGATTTTTTGGAATCGTTAATTAAGCTGGAATTTGCGATAGTTTTTTAAACTACTTTTCTTTAAATTAATTATGGCTAAGAGTAAAAAAGTATTATGGATTACACTTGGAATAGTTGCTGTTGTATTATTAATAATTATATTTACCTTTATTGGAAAATATAATAGTTTTGTTACTTTGAATCAAAACGTTGATAGTAAATGGAGTGAAGTTGAAAATCAGTATCAAAGACAAGCGGATTTAATTCCAAATCTTGTTAGTGTTGTTAGTTCTGCAGTAAGTGTGGAAACAAAATTTGTTAAAGATGTGATTGCACAGAGAACTGCATGGCAAGATGCGCAGGGACAGTTTGCCCAAGATAGAGCAGGAGTACAAATGAATAATGGAATTACAGCCTTGGTAAGTGCTGTCGCTGAGAATTATCCTCAACTGAAAGCGAATACACAATATGTTGCATTAACAGATGAATTAAGCGGGACACAAAACAGAATTGCAGTTGCAAGAGGAAGATACATTGAGTCAATCCAGATGTATAATACTGCTATAAAGAGATTCCCTGGAAATATAATTGCAGGAATGTTTGGATTCGAGGAAAAAGAATATTATCAAGCCGAAGAAGGAAGTTTAGAAACTCCTGAATTAGGAACTGGGCAGTTGCCACAGTAAATTTATTAACTTGTTTTTATCAAGCCTTTTATGTTATCTGAAAAATCTAATTTAGATTTATTGAATAAGAGGATTTCGGAATTGAATATTCATTGTGATAAAGTTATAGTTTTTGATTTTGATGAGCTGGTTGTTCCAATTCATTTGACTAGAGAAATAACTCAGAAAGTCTCAAAGCCATTAAATAAGAAACTATTGAGTGATCTTGGTTCTTGTTCCTTTAAAGGTTTACTTTATCTAAATAGCTTGCTTTATGGTTATGATTTCAAAGAGTACGAGACGTTAAGAGACAAGATTGCAACAAAGACTAAGTGGACAGATGGATTTGAGAATTTACTAAGTAAGTTAATGAAGAAGTATTCAATAATATTCTTAAGCAGCGGTTTTAAGGATATTTGTTGGGCGAAGCTAAAACAGGTTGGATTTGATCTAAGAAATATTTTAGCAGGGGAGATTGTAGTAGTTAATAATAAGATAAGTGGATCGAGCATTGTAATTTCAGATGAGCTTAAAGGATATACCATTAGAAAATTAAAGGAGAATCATAGAATTATTGCAGTAGGACATAGTCTTGGAGATAAATCGATGTTGGACAACGCAGATGTTAGTATATCTGTTAATTCTAACATACCAGATTTAGCAAAATTTGATGTTGAATCGCTAAAAGAAATTCTAACATTGATCGATGAAGAAAGCTTACTTTCATAAGGTTTATTAATCTTTAATTTTAATCTACGCAATGGATAAAGTAGTGCATTTTGAAATTCCCGCTGAAAATGTTCAAAGAGCACAAGATTTCTATAAGAATGTTTTTGATTGGAAAATTAATGCAATGCCTGAGATGAAATATACTATTCTGCATACTGTTGAAGTTGATGATAAGTTTATGCCAAAGGAGTCAGGAGCTATAAATGGAGGGATGTTTACTAGAGCAGAGGATTTGAAAAACCCTATTATAATTATGGATGTAAAAAATTTGGATGAATCTATTGAAAAGGTAAAGTCTCAAGGAGGAGTAATTGTCAGAGAGAGGAGACAAGTGGGAGATATGGGATATGTTGCTTATTTTAAGGATACGGAAGGAAATGTTTTAGGGATTTGGGAAACTATTAAAAAGTAAAAGATTTATTAATTGAGATTTTCTAGGAATTTAATGGAAGGATTGGCAGAGCAAAAGGCAAAGGAATATTTGAAAAGAATCAAAGTTGGAGATAAAGCAATTAATTCTTTTTTATATGTAAATGAAAATGCCTTGAAAGATGCAAGGGAAATTGATGAACGTGTAAAGAAAGGCGGAAGGAAAGGAAAATTGTATGGGAAAGTTATCGGAGTTAAGAGTAATATTAATGTTATTGGAATGCCCATATCGTGTGCTTCTGAGACATTGAAAGATTATTATGGAACTTTTGATGCAACAGCTATTGAAAGAGTGAAAGCAGAAGATGGAGTTATTATTGGAATTTTAAATTGTGATGAATTTGCTTGCGGAGTTTCAGGGGAAAGAAGTGCTTTTGGCTTTACGCAAAACCCTAAAGTATTAGGAAGAATTCCTGGAGGCAGCAGTAGTGGAGCAGCAGCTGCAGTTGCTGCTGGATTTTGTGATATGGCTCTGGCTTCTGATACTGGAGGAAGTATTAGGAACCCTGCTTCACATTGTGGTGTTGTTGGAGTTAAGCCAAGTTATGGCTTAGTTTCAAGGTATGGACTTATTGATTTGTCTATGAGTTTGGATCAAATAGGTCCTGTGGCGAGGAATGTTGATGAGGCAGCTTTGTTATTGTCTGTAATTGCAGGTAAAGATGAGAAGGATACAAAAACCTTAGATGTAGAAGAAATAAAATTAAAAGATCCTGGAAAGGTAAATATAGGTGTTTTAAGATTAAAAGGAGTTGATAAGAAGATACAAGAAGTGATTGATAATAAGATTGCAAGGATTAAAGAGAAGTTAAAATGGGAAGCAAAAGAGATTGAAATAAAATATATTGATCTTGCAGTACAAACTTATTATTTGCTTGTTTATGTTGAATTTTTTTCTGCTACAAGAAGATTTGATGGCAGAAAATATGGAAAGAAGATTGAAGATTCTTGTGGTGAGGAAGTTTTAAGAAGAATTCTTGGAGGTTCGGAAATTTCTAAAGCGGAGTTTTCAGGAAGATATTATGATAAGGCTTTAGAAGTGAAGAATTTTATTAAATCAGAATTTGAAAAAGCGTTTGAAAAAGTTGATTGTATTATGATGCCTGTTGTTCCTATTTTGCCTTGGAAAATTGGAGAAAGTAAGAAAATGAGCATGGAAGAAATTTATGCGGCTGATGCTTTGACTATTCCTGCAAATTTGGCAGGAATTTGCGGAGTTTCGATTCCTTCTGGAACAGTCAAAGAGGGAAATGATGAGATTCCTGTTGGATTACAGATTCTTTGCGCTAATGGAGAAGATGCAAAGATGCTTAGCATTGCCAGGGAAGTTGAACAATTAACTTTATAACAGCTTTAATTTTACTCTTTAGATGGATATAAAGGATGTGAAGATTGAGTTTTTAGGGCATTCAGGATTCATGATTACCTGCAAGGAAGGGAAAAGAATTGCCATAGATCCATTTAATGTTTCTTCTGGAGTTGAACCTGCAGATTTAATTCTTATTACGCATAATCATTATGATCATTGTTCTATAAAAGATATTGAAAAGCTAAAGAAGGATGGGACAATTGTAGCAATTCCAGCCGATTCACAAAGCAAGATTACTAAAATTGAAAATGTAGAGATGCACACGGTTGAAGTGGGAGATGAATTTGAATTTGGAAAAGTAAAAATAGAAGCAGTGGCATCTTATAATGTTGATAAGGATTTTCATCCTAAAAGAGAGGGGTGGCTCGGATATTTGATTAAGATGCCCGGAGTTATTGTTTATCATGCAGGAGATAGTGATAAAATTCCTGAGATGAAGAATTTAACAGGATATGGGAAACATGGGAATGAATTTGTTGCATTGCTTCCGGTGTCCGGAAAATATGTAATGAATCCTGAGGAAGCCAGCGAGGTTGCATCGATATTGTCTCCTGATTTGGTAATTCCAATGCATTATGGATCGGGTGTTGCAGGGACTATTGAGGATGCAGAAAGATTTGTAAATCTTTGCAGGAATCTAGGATTAAAAGCTGAAATATTGGGGAAGATATAATGATTGATATTGTTAAACCTGAATTTATTGTTGGAAGTGAAAAAAGATTTTTTGATTTTATCTCTAAAATCAATGGACAAGATAAGATTGCTTTGATAAGCCATACTGATTTAGATGGAGTTGTTGCGGCGAAAATGGCCAACAAGATTTTGAATGTTGATATCGTTAAACTCTTAGATTATGAACAGATAAATAAAGATTTAGTTGAAGAATTAAAGAAGTTGGGAGTAAAAAAAACCATTTTTACTGATTTAGGATTAAAATCTGATGCGATTAAGGAAATTTCAAAATTTTCTGATATTTTAATAATAGATCATCATAAGATAATTGAAGATTTTAATTCTGATAAAATTGTTTTTCTAAATTCTCAAGGATTTTCTGCTGGTTATTTATGCTATTATCTATTTTCTAAGATTCAGAATCTGGAAGAATACGACTGGCTTGCTGTTTGTTGTTCTATATCTGACTTCATGTATTTTAACAATCAGAGTTGGATGAATGAAGTTTTTCTTAAGTATTCTGATAAATTTGAAATTATAAATGGACAGATAAGAAAGTCAGAAAAGTTTTGGGATTTACAGGCAAAACTGTCTTTAGCACTTTCTTATTTTAAGGGAAATGCAAAAAGAGTTTACGATTCTATAGGAATTGAATTTGGAAATATAGGAGATTTGGAAAAATATGCCCTTATTATAGAAAAAGAAATAGAAAAAATAATTAGTTTGTTTGAGAAAGAGAAAGAAGAATTTAAGTCGGGATGGTTCTGGGAAGTACATTCAGATTCTCTTATCAAGGATATTTTGGTTAATATAATAAGTTCTAAGTTTCCTGAAAAAATATTTATTTTTGCTCAACTTTCTGACGGAAAGTATCAGATTTCGGCAAGAAGACAAGATAAAAAAGTTGATTTACCAAATTTACTTGGGAAGTTAATTTTTGGATTTAAAGATGCAACTTCTGGGGGGCATGTGGCTGCTGCCGGAGCAAGACTTATGGAAAAAGACTTGCCGGAGTTCAAGGAACGGCTGAAAAAACTTTGATTCTTGTATATACTAATTTATAGTCAAATATTTAAAGTCTTTTTAGTTGATTATAGCGAATAATATTGAAAGGAGGTGATGTGAATGTTAGATTTTGCGAAAGAAGCACTAAAGAATGCTGATACGCACAGTATAAACTTTGATGAACTGAGAGCAGGAAAGGCAAGTATCAAAGTTTTTGGTTGTGGCGGTGCTGGTTGTAATGCTATAACATGGCTTTTTAATAAAGGAATAAATGGCGCAACTATCTATGGGATAAACACTGATGCCTTGCACTTAAGTATTACCAAAGCTGATGAGAAAATACTCATAGGCAAGGAGCTTACGAGAGGGCTTGGCTGTGGTGGATATCCTACAAAAGGTAGAGAAGCTGCTAAAGAATCATTATCAGAGCTAAAGAGGGCAACTTCAACAGCAGATATGGTTTTCGTTTTAGCTGGATTAGGCGGTGGAACAGGGACAGGAAGCGCTCCTGTTGTGGCACAGCTGGCTAAAGAAGCAGGAGCTGTTGTAATTGCTGTTATAACAATGCCATTTGAATGTGAAAGAGCAAGACATGACAAGGCAGAATTTGGGTTGCAAGAGTTATCTGAAGTAGTTGATACGGCTATTATTATTGATAATAATAGACTTGTAGATATTGCAGGAAACTTACCTATGGAACAAGCTTTTGCTGTTGCTAATGAACTTGTTAGTACGATGATAAAGGGTATTGTTGAAACAATAACTTTACCTTCATTGATAAATCTAGACTATGCAGATGTTTCAGCTATAATGAAAAACGGAGATGTTGCAGTTATAGGAGTAGGCGAAAGCGATACTACTGCAAGAGTTGAAGAGGCTGTAAAGCAGGCTTTAACACATCCTTTGCTGGATGTTGATTATAGAGGTGCAACAGGAGCTTTGATTCATATAACATGCGGACCGGACTTTAAGTTGGAAGAATTTTCAGGAGTGGGAGAACTAGTTACTGAGAATCTAAGTCAGGATGCACAGGTTATAATAGGAGCTAGAATAAACAAGGAATTCCAGAATAAAGTCAGAGTTATTACAATAATAACTGGAGTTAAGTCTCCTTATGTTATTGGCAGAAAAGTAAGTGCTGAAAAAAGTTATCAACCAAGTTCAGAAATGTCTGATCTCGGAATAGAGGTCTTTAGATAAAGACCAATAAATTTATTTTTATTTTTTTATTTCAATTTTTTCTTTTTTTCTAAATGATTTAATAGACGTATCTTACAAGTAGTAATAAAAGAAAGGTTTATATAAATGTTATAAATGCTGTTTTTATGGAACAAGATCAAGAACAGACATTGAGAGGTATGCCAATAGTAAGGAAAGAAACAGCATCAGAATTAATGGGGATAATTGGAGTAGAACAGTTGAAAACTGGAGATCTAACAGCCCCACTTAGCAGAATGTGGAGAGATCTTGAAGGTGAAAATCTTCAATGTGTTAAAGCTGTGCAGTATGTAATAGATAAATTAAGAACACAAGGATACGATCAAGAATCAGCAAGATTAGGTGCTTTGGTGTTATATAAGTTAATTGAGAGAGAATTAGAAAATAGAAGTCTCCCTTCTGGGTAATTTTCAAAAGAAATATATATTTGATATGTTTATGAATGGAATGCCTGCTGATAAGATAAGTCTGGAAAATGCTAAAAAGGATAAACTTTTTTATGTTGTTTTTAATGTGGTTGTTTTTCGGGATTCTGATAAAAAATGTCTGATTTTAAAAAGAAGTGAAGAAGAAAAAGCCCATCCTGGAAAGTACGGAGTTATAGGAGGAAAAATGGAGTGGGGAGATTTTGATCTTAAAAAGCCGAGCAGAATTAATGGAGACGTCTTAGATTATGAAAATGTTGTGAAAGATGTTTTAAAAAGAGAGGCAATAGAAGAAGCGGGAATAGAGATACAGGACAATTTAAAATATATTAACAGCATCGGTTTTATAAGACCTGATGGAATTCCTTGCTTTCTGCTTAAATTTGCAGGCAAGTATAAATCGGGAGAAGTTAAATTGGAAGAATCCTTTTCCGATTTTAAATGGATTAATGCGTCAGAAATAGAAAAATTTGACTGCATAGATGGAATAAAAGAAGAAATTAGGGAAACAATATATTTATTTTCTTGATTCTAGTTATATTTTTATGACCAGGGATCTTTATCTCTTGGTGCTTCCTTAAATATTGTTGGTCTTTTCATGCTGTCCCATATCTCCCAGAAAAGACAATTATACAATTCGGGTTTTTTCTTCTTATCAGAGCCGGGAACTTTGTTTTCGTAACCAATAGGAAGAATTGCCTCTATCTGGATATGTTCTGGAATTTGCATAGTTTGTTTTACAAGTTCATCTGAATAAGAACCAACCCAGCAGGAAGAAAGGCCTTGTTCTGTCAATTTCAAAAGAATATTTTCGATTGCAGCTCCTGCTTGCTGTCTGGAGTAAATTCTTCCTCTTTCTCCATATGCAGTTTCTAATTGTATGTCATTCGAGCATACCAAAACCACTATATTGGATTCAGTCATCCAGGTTTGCTGACAATAACTGGCTATTTTATTTATCTTTTCTGAATCTTCTGTTACAAGAAAGTATAAGTGGCCTATATTACCTGCAAAAGGAGCTTGTAAACCAGCATCCAAGGCCAAAACTACTTTATTTAAAGGAACTTTCTTAGATTTAAAAGATCTTGCGGATTTTCTTTTTTCTATTATTTTGTCCAATTCCATGATATTCTTTGGCAGAGTAGGTATAAAAAACTTGTTTTTTTACTAAAATGTTTTTTCAATTTCTCCTGAACCTATTAATCTTTCCTTGCAATACAGAACAAGAGACTGACCTTCTGCTACAGATTCTAAGGGTTTTGAGAAGATAAATGAGTATTTATTTCTCTTTTTTACTAATTTTCCAGAATTCAGCTTTCCTAAATGACGAATCCTAGCTTTTAATTGATTAGGTATTTTTTCATTAGGATTTATTAAATGTAATTTTTTTATTATTACCTGAGATTTTTTTAAAACTGGATGGTTTTCAGGAGCTGCAACTATACTATTTTCACTTTTTTCTGCAACATACCATTTTTTTTGCTGATTTCCTAGAGTTTTTATTATTTTTATTCTTGAATTATTTCCAATTTTTTGTCCTATCGTGAAGTAAAAAATCCCCTTATGTTTTCCAATTACATTTCCTTCAGGATCTAAAACAAGACCATTTTTTTCTTTAATTTTCTTTTTCAAGAAGGAGTGCATATCGATTTTACCGACGAAGCATATACCCTTTGTAGAAGATTTATTCCAATTTGGAAAATTATTTTTTTCAGCTATTTGTCTTACTTTTTCTTTTGTATAATTTCCAAGAGGGAAAATGGTGTGAGACAAATCTTCCTGAGAAAGTCCCGATAGAAAATATGATTGATCCTTTTTTTTATCTTTTCCTTGTAGCAATTGATAACCATTTCGAGTTTTTTTAATTCTTGCGTAATGTCCAAAAGCAATAAAGTCTGCTTTAAGTTTTTTAGCTTTTTCCCAGAATAAGGGAAATTTAATTATTGTGTTGCACGAGATATCTGGATTTGGAGTAATTCCTGATTTGTAATCTGCAAACATTTTTTTTATTATGAGTGATTTATATTCTTTTTCAAAATCAAAAGTATAAAAAGGAATTTTTAGAATTGAGGAAATTCTTTTTGCCATTTCTCTTTCTTCAATCCAGAGACACTCATTTGTTAAATGATTTTTTGTATCAGAGAAATTTTTCATGAATGCAGCTATTACATTGTAACCCTGCTGTTTTAAAAGTAGAGCAGCTACACTAGAATCGACACCTCCAGATAGAGCAATTATGACTCTCTCTTTTGATATTTTTTTCTTTCGCATACATTTATAATTTTATACTGTTTTAAAAACATATGGTTGAAAGTGTTGAAACAGGCGGTTTAAAGAAATTTGTAAGAACGGAAGGTTTAAGGGCTAGCGATGAACAGAAGAAAGAAATAGAAATTGCCTATGCTAGAGCAGACGAGAGAAAAAGGAAGGAAAAAAACAAGAAAATTATCCTTTGGGTAATAATTTTAATTGTTCTGATTTTAGCTATTGGAGCATATGCAGTTTTTAAATAATCTTATTCTCCATAATACCTACAGCCTGCTATAGGGATAAAGCAAGGCAGGATTACAATATAAAAAATAAAATATTTTAACAGAAGTAATTATCTTGTGTTAGATGAAGATGAGTTGTTACAGGAGATAATAATTGGTTTGAGTTTTCGATTTAAAGGGCTTGCTGTGGGGAGTTTCATTTTTTAAAAACAAATTGTAAATAGTACGACCCCTGGAGGACTCGAACCTCCGACATCCTGATTTCTATGCAATATTTAACAGTCAGGCACTCTACCTACTGAGTTAAGGGGTCTTATTTTTCATAAAATTAGTACTTATTTAAAGATTATGTATTGTAGTTTTACAGAAATATTTGCTTTTTTTAAATTTTGTTTTTTTCTGTATTTTATTTTATCTTGAATTCTATTTTATTTTTTAAAAAAAAACAAAATTTAATCAAAATAGAAACTTAGTTTTTTATGTTATTTATTTATCGTCGATAAAAATTTATATTGTTTTTTTTGTTTTTTAAAATTTAGGGCTCCATCCCAGATAAAAAATTCTAATCAATAAGCAGGTTTAAATATATAATAATCCCTGAATTTGTGTTCTCTCTTTTCTTT
>Ga0209542_10011493_pt1 | contig 15692 bp, 19 predicted proteins | sample RifCSPhighO2_01_FD_184028 | JGI IMG/M metagenome (GOLD analysis project Ga0209542, IMG submission 184028) | Soil microbial communities from Rifle, Colorado - Rifle CSP2_plank highO2_0.1 (SPAdes) (version 2) | ecosystem: Environmental > Terrestrial > Deep subsurface > Rock core/Sediment ... | reverse complement strand
TCCCCAGCTCATTGATTTTTCATCCCGAACCTGCTAGTATAGGTAACGTAGGCGATAAAACCTGTTTATAAGGGTTTTGTACCAAAAGAGCGTGTCCTAGGTCTAGGGCCCGCTCTTTTGGTTTTTGCCATATTTTGTAGAGATACTTTTTATCAATTACCTTTCTCAAATCTTTATTTTTGCCAGTGAAATAATCTTTAATTGCTCCACTCACAAGGTCAGATAATTGCATAACATTCACATATTCCGAATTGACATGGGTGATGTGTTTTATTCGCTTAATTGTTTTAGTATTAACACGCTCGAATAAATATTCATCAAAACTACTAAAGTAATCGCCGTTATACATTCTTCTGTCGGCTCGATCGATCACTACTTCCGACTCCGTTAATTTTTGCTTCTGCGTGGTGAATAAAACAAGTTTGGATAAATTATAGTCGTCAAAAATATTGTGAAGTTTTGCGTGGCCAGCTGTCGCAAATTTACCTTTGTAGGTTTGCTTGTCTACCAAACTAACATTATAACTCAATTTCACTAAGCATTTTAAGGACTTTTTTCTCCTTTTCCTGAATCTCCGCCAGCAGCTCCTCCGGGGATTTGTGTATGGCGGTAGCTTTGCCGTTCGGATTTTTGAAGTCCAGATTGTGGTTTCGCTCTTTGGTGTGTTTGGTTGATTGAAATTCTCTGGCCTTTTAATGCCTTATTTTAGCCTATTTTGGTGTATTAAACCTCACATTATGTCCCGCTTTCTTATCCACACTCCATAGTGAACCCCAGTTCACTTTTTGTCTAGATTGTATATACTAGAAATAACTCAAAAATTGATATAATTACAAAAAAGTTTATGACAACTATGCAATCAAGAAAAGTAATCGCACCTCTGAAATTAAAAAAGGTGGAAGAAAACTTACCTCTTAATAAAATCATTCACGCTGATGCCATGTTAGAACTTAAAAAACTACCAAACGACAGTTGTGATGTGATTATAATTGATCCACCTTATAACATCGGCAAAGATTTTGGAAATAATATTGATAAACGTGAATTAAATGATTATATCGGTTGGTGTAAAGAATGGATTAGTGAATGTATCAGAGCAATGAAACCGACCGGGACAATGTTTATTTATGGTTATAGTGAGATTCTGGCTTATATTTCAGTTGAAATTTCACTAAACAAAAGGTGGCTTATTTGGCACTATACCAATAAGAATGTGGCTTCACTGAATTTTTGGCAGAGAAGTCACGAGGCAATTATCTGTGCATGGAAACACAAACCAATTTTTAATCGCGATGAAGTTAGAGAACCTTACACAGAAGGATTTTTGAATGGAGCAGCTGGAAAAATTAGAAAAAGTACAGTTGGTCGTTTTAGTAACGGAGAAAAGGAAACTATTTATAACGCACACGAAGGAGGAGCGCTGCCTAGAGATGTAATAAAAGTTCCTGCTCTAGCGGGAGGTGCTGGAATGACGGAAAGGTGGTTTCTATGCAAAACTTGTAAGGCGGTTTTCGAACCAAGAGGGCTAGAGAAACATATTGCTCACAACATTATTAAGCATCCCACTCAGAAACCACTAGAATTGACAAAAAAATTAATAAGTTCAGCTATGCCAAAAAAAGATGGAGTAGTATTAATACCCTTTGCTGGAAGTGGTTCAGAATGTGTAGTCGCGAAGCAACTAGGTTTATCTTATATAGGATTTGAACTTAACCCTGACTACGTCCAGTTAGCAAAAGGCTGGGTTGAAAAGACAAAAGTAGCAGATAAATTATTTTAGAGAACTATCTATTTCTAATTTCTCTCTTTCAAAAGCGTAACGGGTAAATACAACGAAACCGTTAGGGAATCTATCTAATTCTTTGTTTGTCATGAATCTTGAGTACGGAAGTTTGTCTGTGCCGTCTTTTTTCTTTGGATTTGTAAAATAATCATCGCTAGGAACTTCGTATTTTATATCAATAAATTTGCCATCTATTATTTTCTTAGATTTTTTCTCTTGTCTAACTTCTCTGCTAAAAGTGGCTTTTTTAACTTGATAATTTAGAATAATGCCGCGATATCTAACTTGGAAATCTGCACCTTGATGGTCTAGCGTGGCAGACATTTCAACTGTACCTTCTCCAAAAACTGATTCAGCAACGTATCCAGCGTGTATTTGAGTAATAATACTTGCCCACGTACGATAAATTCTTGCAGGGAGTCCACGATAGAAACAATCCCTACACATTGTTATTCTTTGTCTAAAAGATTCAATTTCTGTTTTCTTAGAATTTAGATACTCTTTATAAAAATCTTCAAAATCTAAAAATTTCTTTTTATCCCAATAGACTCCATAAAGCATTTCAATGGCCTGTATTTCTTTGGGTAAGTCCATTTCCACAAGCTTAATAGGCCTATACTTCTCCCGATAGGCTCTGAGATCAACTGATTTTAAAAATTTATTAAATTTGTATACCAGCATAATTCAGGACAAGAAAAACTCTACCATTTTCAAGCGTATTTTCAACTCCACAAACGGCTCCCTTCGACTTCCTTCGACATCCCGTCAGGAATTTGACTATTTTCTACTAATTCTTTTTTCATGTTATTTTTCATTTTCGTTATTCCGTCTTTGCTTTTGATTCATCTATATTCCTAACGGGACAGGTAAGTTTATTTCTTCTTATTCTTTACGTTACCGGCCTCCTCAAGAAAATTTGAACGGGCGTTTATTCGCCTCTTGCAGAATTTTTAAGGTTGCTTGCACTATGTTTTCTCTGGTAGCTAGTTGGAATTGTTCGTTTCTACCCTCTGTCATAGTAGTAATTCTTATTACTAATTGCTTTTAGTATACACAAAACACACATCCCCCGCGCTTGCGCGCAGGGGATGTGTGTTGGGTAGGGTGGGGCGGAATCAAAGTCAGGATTCTTAAATATACTGCTATTTAAAAAGAAATAGGGGAGTTGAATATTAATTTTTTATGAAATGAAAAGGCCACCTTTCGCTTGCGCTACTAGGTGGCCTTGTTCCTCATTTGCCGATACCGCTGGATTCCACCAAATGCGGTAAAGGCAAAGAAGTAAATCTGCACCACAAGAGCCCTCGTTGCGTGGGTGTAGTATGTTTCGATACCAGCACTCAATTGACCGAGGAGCATACCAAGGATGAAAACCAAGAACTGCTTGTCGGAAATCTTGCCCCCGCGATAGGAAAACCATCCCCACGCGACGAGCTATGCTCCGACCATAACCCAGAGAACCATTGTTATCCTCCGTTTACCCTCGCAAATACAACACGAGGACGATGATGGTTGCGCTGACGACCGCACTCAAGCCGAGGCAGACTATCAGCATTTTGTCCCGCCGGAAGAAGCCCTGAAGACTGAACGCCACCTGAATGAAAAAATAGATGACGAACATTTCGAGAGACAATCCTTCGACGTTACGAGTTTTTACAATCTGATGAAGCTGGGGAAGCATTCCACCCACGTTCGCCAGACCCGCTGTCCAAATGATGCGTTCCCAGCGGATTCTCTTTGCAACTTCCTCGCGAGTCAATGCTCACCTCCGTGCTGATGGGGATCTTATACTATCTTAGCATAATAGTTGCACGTTGTCAAGCGTCCGTAATGTATCAATAGCCTGGAAACACTTTCTATTTATTATTAATTAAGTTACGCGATTTTTAACAAATTAATGATTCATCTCAGGATGAAGATTGTGTAAAAAAGAAAACCCGGCACTAGTGTGAAAACACAGTGCCGGGCGGATTCGCCTGTGGAAGCGAGAGGGCTTTGTGCAGGCGGGGGCTGGGCTCTAGAAAGCCAGAACCAGCAACTTGACTAGGCCGTAGACCGCCAGCCCGAAGACTGCGACCACGATTGTCCCGATGAGTCGGAACCTTGTCTCTTGTTCGTTGGAGAGAAGACAGGGTATTTCCTCAGGTCGGTACTTCATTTTCACCTCTGGGATTAGGGTGGCTGTCCTAGTTAAATGCATGATTTTATTTGCTGTTCGATTTCAGTTGGGTGGGTAGGGACCCATTGATTTGGCTATAGCCTGGGCTTCTGGACTATTAGGCCATTTCATGAATTCGCTCAGCTCTCTCTCGGTGAAAGTGCACTCGTTTACCATCACTGCGATTGTAACAGCGGATGCGACCAAGAGAAACTTGCCAATCCATCTTCCGAAGGCACGTATCATCTCCATGACTTCAAGGAGAGCTGCTTCCAAGGAGCTTATCCTCCCAGTGAGATGTTCCAGCATGATACGCCCCCTTGGAGTTAATTCTATAATGGTCTCGGACTTCTCCACTTTGTAGAAAATGTGTACGAGCCAATGAGACCACACAAGCTTCCCAATGATGATTCCCAGACAGATAATTGATGACAAAACGAGCGAACTAGTCGCAATTCTTTGTGCGTAAGAGCCATTTACGGGATATTGGCCCGTTAACAGCGTCATGACAACGTATCCGATGTCCATACTTTATTCCTCCTCTATAGAAAGTCTGAAAAGAATGCTATAATGGTATTGTGTCTCTGTCAAGGTGCTTAGGTGCTGAATCTTCTTCTATGGAAAGACAAAGCAGTCTAATGCGTCAACGAGGATAGTTTTCATTTCTTTAACCAAAGTTTCTTAATAAAAGGTAATGATTGGATAGATAAAAAATAAGCAAGGGTTGTCTAACGTGATTTTACCTTTTGTATCCCAACTAATCAGCATAAAGCCTCCAAGCTGTGCGTTAATCTGCATTTAACTTAGCATAACCTTGAAAATGCGCCACCTGACATTATTTCTTAAGTAGGATACACTGTATTTGATAATCTCGAAGTATTCTTCCTTGTATTACGTCTCTATGTTATAGTAAAGACATGAAAAATATTATTCATTTCTCAGTATCAAAAGAAGGCAAGTTCTACGTTGCTTCTGCAGTTAATTTTGCCATTATTACGCAAGCCAAAACTCTTGATGATTTAGCCAAAAACATTCAGGAAGCAGTCGAAGTACACTTTCATGGCGAGAACATAAAGGAATTAGGGTTTTCTCCTAAGCCTTCTATTTTAGCCAATATAGAACTTCCGGCTCATGTCTAAACTTAGGGTTCTTTCTGGTAGAGACATCCTCAGATTTTTGCAAAAAGAAGGATTCAAAATTGAATATGGCAAAGGAAGTCATTGTAAATTATTCAAGTTAATAGGAGGAGAAAAGGAATCTATAACAATTCCCTTACATAAAGAAATAGCCAAAGGTACCCTACGTGCTATTTACAATCAAGCAAGCAGATATGTGTCTCCAAGCGAACTAAAAAAATTCTTTTATACCGATTGATTTTTGTATAATTAGTTCTCCAGACACTCTCCGGGTAGGATTCGAATAACGTAGAACGTCACTTACAGCCTGTGGCCAACCGCTTAATCCCGCCTTGGCGGGACTCTACCAAAAACAAATCCTAAGCTCCGGAGACAGGATTCGAACCTGTGGCCAACCGCTTAACAGGCGGTCGCTCTACCGCTGAGCTACTCCGGAGCTTAGGATTTGTTTGCTTTGAAAAGACTATTCTTGAATACTCAGCTCATATCGTCTTTTGAACAATTTACGTTACAAGATGATAGCAAAAAATGATTGGAAAACCAATTCAGGCAGAATTCATATATACTGGAGATAATAGAATGGGTGTAGAATTATGAAATGAAAAAAGACCGCACAAAATTCCGAGGCAGGGGAGCACACCCCACAGTTCCGCCACGGCTTGAGGGTAAGGTGAAAAATGTCGGTATTAAGCCCAAGCGCAAACCAAAAAAGTCCAAGGCTTAGCTATCGCAGGGCAGGAAAATTAGACGATATGATATATCATATCGCGCGCAAATATATTATGAGTTAGTGAAGATACTTATAAATAAATTTTCATATGAAAATCACTAGCACAGCGTTTGAGAATAATGAGAGGATTCCGGTCAAATACACTTGCAACGGCGATGACATCAGTCCTCCGCTTGATATTACTGAAGCTCCCGAGAGGACGAACTCTTTCGTGATTATTGTTGATGATCCTGACGCGCCGGGAGAAACTTGGATACATTGGATTGTTTTCAATATCCCATCCAATCCGCCTCTTGCTGACGGAAAGGCTTCTTTAAAAGTAGAGGAAGGGGAATCGCCACGCGGATGGAAGGGTCAGAACAGCTGGGGTAATACAGAATACGGCGGCCCGTGTCCGCCAAAAGGAATTCACAGATATTTTTTCAAGGCATATGCCTTGGACTCAATGCTCTTCGTTTCGGAGGGGAGCACCAAAGAACAGATAGAGAAGGCGATGGAGGCGCATACGCTGAAAAAAGCGGAGCTGATAGGACTATATGGGAGAGACTAGATATATTAAAGTCAGAGTTAATTCTAAGGCGAAAAAAGAATTTCTCAAGAAAGAGAAGCCGGATCATTTTCTGATTTCCGTGAGAGAGCCCGCGAAGCGCAATCTCGCTAACATCCGAGTTCGTGAAATTCTGGCAGATTACTTTAAATTGCCAGTAAGCGAAGTAAGAATAATTAACGGCCATCATTCCGATAGCAAACTTATCGTACTTGACTACCAAGAATCCGAAGAAGCTGAAAAGTAGAGACAGTCAGCTTTTAACACCATCCCGCCACAGGCGGGATGGCGGTTAACGCTTTTTTGCAATAAAATAGAGAGATGATAAAAAATATAAAAGCGACAAATATTGAGCTGACTCCGGCTATAAGTGATTACTGCGAAAATAAGTTTTCCGCTTTTGAAAGGTTTGTGCCGGCCGATGATCCATCCTCCGCGATGTGTGACATTGAAGTCGGCAAAACAACTCATCACCATAAGTCCGGTGAAGTTTTCCGCGCCGAGGTGAATCTCAATATTTCCGGAAAAAAATTCTACGCATTTTCAGAAAAAGACGACTTGTACGCGGCAATAGACGAAGTCAAAGATGAAATAATCCGCCAGATTACCGCCGACAAGGACAAGTCAATGACGCTCATGAAAAGAGGGGCGCTGAAAGTAAAACAGATTATTAAAGGTCTGGACTTTACGGAAAGATTCAGAAAGTAATGCTCGGCTCTGCTCTAAAAAAGCAAGTGAAAAGGGAAGTAACCATAGGAGTTCTATCCGCCGGTTTTGTCATTGCCATCATTCTTCATATGTTTGTGAAGATTCAAAACGAGGCTCTTGCGAAATTAGCCTACGAAATCCCAATGTAACCTCTAAACCAAGATTAGACCAAGGTTAGACCTTGGTCTAATGGCGAGTAACCGCGGGCGAAATCTTGCCAAGACATTTCACTGCCCCCTTCGGGGACCACTTTTTCAAGGGAGAGCTTGCCACCCACTACGCTTGCCCGCTTGATTTTAATTCTTACTTCACCCTTCTTTGTCCTCAAAAGTGTGTAGGCGACAGGCCAAACACTGTACGCGTGGATCTTACGCAAGTTATTCTCAGGAGACGCAGAGAGATCAATGAACGCGTCTTCTTTTTTAATTTTTTTTGTAAATGTGACGTTGCTGTGATTTTGCTCTTCCACTTGTATTTTGTCTGCGATCCACCTAGGTATGACTTCCGCCAAAAGCAGAGCGCCTTCTACTGCCAGACTCTCTTCAAGTTCGTTATCGTAAGGAATTTCTGAAATTTCTACTTCTTTTTTGGCAAGCACCGGACCGTGATCCACTTTCTCATCCATTAGCATTATGCTTACTCCAGCTCTTTCGCCCGTTAGAATAGTCGTCTGTATCGGTGAAGGACCGCGGAGCTTGGGAAGAAGGGAAGGGTGGATGTTTAGTATGCCCTTCGGCGGGATAGACAAGATTTCTTTTGGAATTATCCGCCCGTAAGAGGCCAGAACGTAGAATGTAGAGTGTGAATCGTAAAGCGTTTTTAAAAGCGACTTGTCTTTCAAATCAGTCGGCTGGAGGAAAGGAATGTTGTTTTTCTCCGCCCAGATTTTTGCCGGCGGGGGAGTAAGCTTCATGCCGCGCCCTGCGAATTTATTCTCGCCTGTGATTATTAACGCAGGGAGAAAACCTCTTTCTTTGAGAGTCTGGAGTACAATTTCGGAGAATCGCGATGTGCCGAAGAAAATAAAATTTAACATACAAATATACCAATGCTACTAATGATACGAATATTACGGATGGGAACGGGCACGTTTTTTCAGCTCTTCCGGCGAGATTTCCTTCAAATCCGTCGCCATGTCGGTAAAGAGGATTCCTTCTAGATGATCAGTTTCGTGCTGAAACACCTGCGCCATGAGATCGGATGCTCCTCTGGTTATCTTCACTCCCTTTTCATTGTATGCCATAAGCGTAACCTTCGCGGCTCTTTTCACTTTGCCGTAGAGATATCTCACCGAGAGACATCCCTCTTCCATTCCCTTTTTCTTTTTGGAGCTTTTCGTAATCACCGGGTTTATGAAAATTAAGTCGTTGTATTTTTTCGCGGTTTCGTTATTCCACTCTTCGCTTTTAATATAAGCAAGCACCTTTCCGGATACGACGAAAATACAGAGTGGTACGCCGATCTGAGGAGCGGCAATAGCGACTCCGTCATCCTGAGAGGCGAGGGCTTTGCCCATATCGGAGATAATTTTTTTTATCTTCGCGGTTCTGATCTCGCTTATAGGCACCTCTTTGGCGATTGAGCGCAGAAGAGCGTTTCCACTTTGTAGGATTTTTGCGGGCATTTGAATGAAACTCTACCACAGCTTTTTATTAAAATAAACTTTGCTTTACTTAGTTTTTTTGAGAAATTTCTCAAGGAGAGACCTTCTCTACATTCCCAAGGTCTCACCTTGAAAAATTTCTGTAAATAAAAAAAGAGCCCGCTCTCACTTAAGCAGGCCCTCCAGACTCCCGATGCTTTATGAAGGGGCTATCAGCATCAGTGTGGGGAAGTACCCCACAATCCACCCAGCCATGACTCCCAACCCGACATTACCCTCTGCTTTCCTTAACACAAGAAAGCAAATGATTGTGCCGACAAGTGCCCCCAACAAATTGAGACTGCTACTTGGTTGAAAGGCTCTTGGCCACTCGGAGAAGAGCCCACCAAACCATACCACAACTGGGATGATCACAATGGCCCATAGGATCCCAGTTATGAGACCCATTAATAGCCCGCCGACCTCCTTCATGTGCCTCATGGGGCCCTCTGAGTTGTTGTGAGATAGAATGTGCAGTTTATATAATTATATCACCATTTAATATAAAATGCAAGGAGCTGAAAAATGGCTTTAAATAAGGCTTTCGGGGTCAACGCGAATGGTCGCAGAGGGAGGTATGAGCTTGAGCATGGAGATGAGGTCATCATCCGGCCATTCGGAAGGGTCGCGCTTGATGAGAATGTTTGTTATCTCTGCCGCGCGGGCTCGGAGAAAACCCTTTATAAATCATAGGAGAGAAGTCGGATAGCAGAGAAGAAATCTCCTCAATTAATTTTTCCGCTGATGCTCCTCGTCCTTCAACGGAAATTTTTATAAACACAGCGAAAGGAGGGAAGCCGAATCTTTCTCTCTCGGCAATCTCTCTTTTATAGAAATCAATAATATTTCCCGTCAGCACAAAATCAAAGAGGCCCTCACGCGCGTTTCTAGTCTGAATGAGAAAAACATTTTGCGCGAGTTCTCTCATGGCGAGAAGACTATGAAATATTTTTTCGCTCACTCTGAAATCGGGGATAGAGAAAAGAGAGTCAATTGACGCTACCGCCACATTCTCAATCTTATTCCGTAGATAAAAGAGAGCGAGTTCTGTTCCGAGGAGAACACTTCCGGCGCTGGATTCAAATTTTGACACTATTTCCAGCGCTTTCTTCTCGTTCTTTACGCTTTCCTTCTCAAGTTTAAAAAGTTTCAGGTCTGGAAATATCTTTTTAATCTCCACTTCTACTCGGTCTATGCCGATACCGAGCATATTGAGCCTCCAGCTTCCGCAATTGCCGCACTTATCAACCGCGTCCATCTCTTCTCCGCACTTATTGCAAAGGAAAAAATTTTTGTCTCTCTCGTCTCTTCTTTTGTAAAGCGTGACAGGAGACCCGCACCGCCGGCAAGACACTGCTTGTCCGCAGTCTCCGCAGACTGTGACTCCGGAGAGCCCTTTGCGGGCGCTCGATATAAACAGGTTTTCGTTTTCTGCTCTAGTCCTGTCAATGAGAGCGGTTAGCTCCGGAGAAAGAACCCTAAATTTGGTTTTGTCAGTTTCATCTTTGCTGATCTTAGATTGAGGGATCTTCATGTCAACCAGAAGGTTTTTCGCACCCGAGAGAACGCGCATTTTAAGCGGCGCGTATTCGGAGTACTCATCTTTTTTGGTTTTCCAGATTGTCGGGAGTGAGAGCACAGTATCTCCGAGAAGAACAGGTACGCCGAGATTTTTTGCAAGACTCGCGATGAAAAATCGGAAGTCAAAATAAGGCCTTTCCCTCAGTCTATAGGCTCTGGAACTTTCTTTTTCTACTACAATGCCGCCGAGATCTTTTCGCGGAAGCGAGAGAAAAGCGGGAGTGCCGATAATAAGAAGGGGATGCTTTTCTTTCTGTATTTTGCTGAGAGCAAAGCCGAACTCTTTTTTTGTGAGTTTGCTGTGGAGGGCGAGAGAGTAGCTCTCAATACCTCTCTCAAGCACTACTTTGCTTTGCCTGACGTCCTCTATTGTCGGGACGATGAAAAATACGGATGAATTCCTGGCGAATTGCCCGCGGATATATCCTTTGTAATGGGCGAAGCGCTCTTCATCGTCTGACTGAATGACAAGCCTCTCAGGAGTTAGATTGTTTTTGCGGACAGAGCCGACAAATTTGAGCTTGCCAATGTTTTGAAGTAACGTTTCCGGCAATACCGCGCGTAATATAGCGCCCGTAGTCGCGGCATAATATCTCGCGGTTTCCTCCGCCGAAGCGATGAATTCCGCGGACAGCAGGCGTCCCGACCTTATTTTCCAGATTTTTTTGAGAGTAAAAGTTTTTGATTTGATTTCTGACTTGGAGGCAGTGACGTTTCTTTTTTCAATTACGAGACCCCTGCCTGTCCGCTTGCGGATGGGGATTGATACTATCTCGCCTGACTCTATTCCGTCAGGGCCGAAGTACGTGAGTGTTTCCTTGGAACCACCCTTTGAGAATGGAATTACTGTATAGATTTGCATCCTGTTAGAAGTTTGTTATAGCCGGCAGTTTGATAAAGTTTAAGCCTATTAATCTCATTATCAATTATATCTTACGGCATTAAACTTGAAGAACTTCTAACAGGACAGGTCCAAAAAGTATATAGTAACCAGTAATTAGTAGTTAGTAGATAGTAAATAGTAGCTGGTAGATAGTAATTAGTAGATAGTAACTGGTAATTAGTAGACAGTAATTAGTACATAGTAGAGAGGAATTTAGAATTTGTATTTTAGGCCTAAAAGCATTAAGCTACCTGCAAAAGACATGTCATTTTTCTCCAAGAAATTAGGCATTGATCTCGGAACCACAAGTGTATTAGTCTATGTGCCCGAGAAGGGTATTGTCCTCAATGAACCTTCAGTTGTGGCTATTTCTGAGGAAGATAAGAGGATTCTCGCTATAGGCAATGATGCCAAAAGGATGATAGGGAAAACTCCAGAATCAATCGTTGCCTACAGGCCGATGAGGGATGGCGTTATCGCTGATTACAGAGTGACTGAAGCAATGCTTCGTTATTATATCGGCAAGGCTCTGGGCCGGTGGAATATAGCGAAGCCTGAAGTTTTGATTTCTGTTCCGGCCGGTGTTACATCCACTGAAAAGAGAGCTGTCGTGGAAGCGGCGATAAAAGCGGGAGCGAAAAATGCCTATGTTGTCAAAGAGCCGATACTCGCGGCTATCGGAGCCGGCATTCCCATTCACGAACCGATCGGACACATGATAGTGGACATTGGCGGCGGAACATCTGATGTGGCGGTGATATCACTCGGCGGAATTGTAGCGTCAACGTCGGTCAAGTGCGCCGGCAATCGAATTGATAGCGCAATTGCCGATTATATTAAGAAAACCTTCAATCTGGCTATCGGCGACAGAACAGCGGAGGAAATTAAAATACAAATTGGTTCCGCGATAGCTCTTGACGAGGAATTGTCAATGACAATCAAAGGCAGAGATTATGTACTTGGACTCCCGCGTTCCGTGGAGGTCAAGACCAATGAAATCGTTAAAGCCATAGGGAGAGAGCTTCGCGAAATAATAAAAGCAATTAAGGATGTGCTTCAAGAAACACCCCCGGAACTCTCATCGGATATTATTGATCGCGGCATTATCATGACAGGCGGCACGTCCCAGCTCCGTAATCTGCCGGAGCTTGTCTTCAGACGAACGGGCGTAAAAGCAGTTCTTTCAAAAGATCCTCTGTATTGTGTCGCGCGCGGTACAGGTATTGCGCTTGAGCATATTGATACTTATAAGAGAAGTATTATTTCCAAGAGATAGAAAAGATGCCCGACCCCGCTGTGGCGGGGTCGGGCATATGCGAATACAAGGTCCCACCTTGTATACAAGGTGGGACCTTGTATTGCTTGTACTATTACATAAAGAAACCAAGGCTTTTCTTCGGTCCGAGCCTTCTTTGAATTTCTCTTATTTTTCGCTCGGTTTGCCGAATCTCTTCTCTGATTCTCACACTCTCGTGAGTTATCCTGCTCTTGTTTTCTATCCTCGCCTCATCCGCAAGCTCCTCTCTCAATTTTACAAGGCGTATTCGGATCACCATAAGCTCGCCCCGGAGTTCTTTTTGCTTTTTTTCATTTATGGGCGTAGTCAGCTCAATGAGTTTGCCGAGCGCTAATCCTATGCCACAGATTACAAGCAGGAGCGAGAACGACACAGAGAGCAAGAGTATTTGATCAAAAAGTTTTTCCATACGTGCCTCACGAAAAAGGTTCTGTTCCGGGGAAATTATGAATGCTCTTACGTGGGAGTCAAGGCTTTTTTGTTTCTTTATTCTGGCTTATAGTTTAATAGTGAAAATACTCGCCGAACTTTATAAGAATAATGGATTTCTTCATCATGCTTATCTTATTGAAGGCGATGCGGATGTTTTGTCAGAAGAGCTTGTTGATTTTTTCGGTTCAACCTTGGGTATAAGGACGAAGGGTAATCCTGATTTCAGTATTCTTAAATACAATAATTTTGGGATAAGCGAAGCGCGCTCTCTCTCGTTCGCGGATACCAGAAAATCTTTTGCCGGCAGTGGGAAAGAGTCAAAAAAGATCTTTATAATTAATTTTCAGAGCATTACCGTGGAAGGGCAGAACGCTCTTCTTAAAGTTTTTGAAGAACCCTCGCCTAGTACGCATTTTTTTATTATTTTGAATTCCGGAGAGATGCTTCTGCCAACGCTCCGCTCCAGACTTTTCGAAATTAGAGGTGAAGAAAAGAGAAGAGAGCTCCTCCTAAAGAGGGGAGAGAGCTTTATTTGTATGAATAACACGGAGCGAAATTTGCTCATAAAAAAAGTTGTAGCAGATAGAGATGAGGAAAACTCCCACACCGTCTCTGAGGCGATACTTTTGTTAGATGCTTTGGAAGTGGCGCTTGCGGAGAGGATGAGAGCTGATTCTCGGAATACTCAAGCGAGGCATGCAATCCGCGAAGTAATGCTTGCAAAAAAATACATAAGAGATCGCGCGCCGTCAGTTAAAATGCTTCTGGAACATGTATCGGTCTTGATCTAACGTAAAGCGTGAAGCATAAATCACCGATACCAGGTATACCAGACGTCCGACGCTGGGAAAGGTACAGGTACGCGACCTTTACGTTAAGGACGTATCAGATTAGGATGTAGATATGACACTATCAGTTCACGCTGTTGTGGCCAGCACATTGACCGTAGTAGCCAGAGCGAATCCGCTTACGGCCTTTTTGCTAGGATTCCTCAGTCATTTCGCCCTTGACGCCATCCCCCACTGGGACTACCCATTGCAACTTACTTCAAGCTCGGATATGGCTGGAGCTAGACAGAAGATAAAGCAATCAAGTGGGATTGGGAAGGATATTGCCAAAATATCTCTTGACGCGATTTTGGGATTTGTTCTTGTGTATCTTATCTTCACGCCAGAATCCGCGTCTTTGTCTTCTGTGTTAATGAGTTCTATTTTTTGGAGCGTTATGGGAAGCTATCTGCCGGATTTTCTTCAATTTGTCTATATTCTTGTCCCGCGAGGGCCTCTGGTTTTACTCCAAAAATTTCATGTCAACATCGCGCACGCGAAAAGAAATTTCAACAGCAATCATATTATTGGACCGGCTATGCAAGTCGCAGTCGTTCTGATTTGTTTTCTCATTGTGAGCGTTTTTGTGGGGGAAGAAGCTTCTGCTACAATATGGGCTTCAACCATAGAATAAATGGCATATAACTTCTCATTGTTTGACCAGTCTGTGCGTAGTACGGAAGAGTGGCTTGCTCACGAGCTTTCTTCAATACGAACCGGACGTGCTACTCCCTCTATACTTGACGGAGTCTCAGCGGAGGCATATGGATCAAAAATGATAATAAAGGAGATTGCTTCTATTAATATTGAGGATCCGAAGACTATACGTGTCTCGCCTTGGGACGCAAGCCTTATCAAATCGATTGAGAATGCAATCAGAGATTCAGGGCTTGGTCTTTCTGTTAGTCCCGATGACAAGGGTCTTCGCGTAATATTTCCAGAGCTCACGACTGAAAGAAGAACCGCTTTTGTGAAAGTCCTCAAACAGAAGCATGAAGAGGCCCGTATAGCGATCAGGAAGGAGAGAGACCGTGTCAAAAGTGATATAGAATCCAAGGAAAAGAAAGGGGAAATCGGAGAAGACGACAAGTTTCGCTTTCTTGACGAACTTCAGAAGAAAGTAGATGAAGTAAATAAAAAACTGGACAGCATGGCGGAAAAAAAAGAAAAAGATTTGCTAAGTTAGCATACCAATATACTAATGAACACTAAAATACGAATAGCTACAAATATTTTGCATTATTCGTATGATTAGTATATTCGTATTCATTCGTAGATTCGTATGTCTATCTTGATTTTTATCATTGTCCTCGCGATTCTTGTTTTTGTCCATGAGCTCGGGCATTTTCTTGTTGCCAAGAAAAACGGGATAAAGGTGACTGAATTTGGCATTGGCTTTCCGCCGAGACTCTGGAGCAAACAAAGAGGAGAAACTTTGTATTCAATAAACGCTATACCTTTTGGCGGGTTTGTGAAAATCTTTGGCGAGGATCCCGACGACGAAAGCTTGAGCGGTCCTGAAAAAGAGAGAAGTATAGTGGCTAAGCCTAAGAATATTCAAGCCGCTGTGCTTATAGCCGGAGTGGCATTTAATATTCTTTTCGCTTGGATTCTTATAAGCGCTGGCTACATGTTCGGTCTGCCGGCTCCTGAGAATCACGGCGGTTCGGGAATTGTAGAGAATCCTTCTCTTGTAATAACTTCCGTCGCGCCCGATTCGCCCGCACGGGACGCGGGAGTCAAAGTTGGTGACACTATCCTCTCTGTGACTTCGGAAGGCAAGTATGAGCTTCTTGAGCTTACTCCCGAGGCGCTTTCAAATTTTATTGAAGCTCATGGCAAGGAAGGCATTGCGATGAGTCTTAAAAGAGGAGCGGAATTTATTTCAACGGAGATAACGGCGAGGGAAGGGGTGGTACAGGGGAAAGTAGCAATTGGAATCTCAATGGACAGAATCGGCAAACTCCG
>Ga0209542_10011492_pt1 | contig 15693 bp, 13 predicted proteins | sample RifCSPhighO2_01_FD_184028 | JGI IMG/M metagenome (GOLD analysis project Ga0209542, IMG submission 184028) | Soil microbial communities from Rifle, Colorado - Rifle CSP2_plank highO2_0.1 (SPAdes) (version 2) | ecosystem: Environmental > Terrestrial > Deep subsurface > Rock core/Sediment ... | reverse complement strand
ACTACTATTCGTACCCCCACAACGTCGAGCTCGCCGGCATGACGCCCGTGTACTACGACCTCGTCGACGGCAAGATTGACTTTGATGCATTCGAAAAAGTGGTGCAGGGATGCCGCGCGGTCATGATAAATTCGCCCTCGAATCCCACGGGCACCGTGCAGGAAGTGGCAACGCTCAAAAAAGTGGAGAAACTGTGCGATGAGCTGGGAATCTACATTCTTTCCGACGAAGTATATAAAGACCTTATCTACGTGCGCGAAAATTATCTTCTGACAGGCAAACGCGTCGTTACCATCAACTCATTTTCCAAGACGTATGCCATGTGCGGATTCCGCCTCGGTTATTTTCATACGTTCGATGAAAAGCTTGTTGAGGATGTGGTCGAGATGAAATCGCACACCTCGATGAACACTTCTATCGGGAGCCAGGCCATGGGGCTTGCCGCAATGGGGGAGCGCAGCACCTACGTCGCGGCGCACGTGCCCATCTGGGAAAAGCGCCGCGACATTATGTATAAAGGTATGTGCGATATCGGTCTCGACCTCTGGAAGCCGGAAGGCGCATTCTACGTCTTTCCGAAGTTCAAGGACGCTACGCGCGCGATGCATGACCTCTACTACAACTACGACGTCATTACCTACGACGGCACATGGTTTGGAGCCCCGAAACGCCTGCGTTTCAGCTATGCGCTGGATGTGGAAAAAATCGAAGAGGGCTTGCGGCGCGTCGGGAAATTCCTGGAGAACGAATATAAAACATATCCTGCATGATAGGGCTTTTTGATTCCGGATTTGGCGGTTTGCATGTACTCCGGGGGATTACTGCGCGTCTTCCCAAGTACGATTACATTTATCTCGGCGACAGCGCGCGGGCGCCGTACGGGCCGCGTTCTTCGGAGGAAGTGTATTCATATACAAAACAAGGAGTTGAATTCCTTTTTGACCGCGGAGCTGAACTCGTCGTGCTCGCATGTAATACGGCGTCGAGCGAGGCGCTACGGAAGATTCAGCAAGAGTATCTGCGCGAGGTGAGCTCAAAAAAGGTACTTGGAGTGCTTATTCCTTTTGCGGAAGCGGCTGCCGCGCGTACAAAAAATAAACGTGTCGGCGTCATGGCGACCGAAGGGACGGTGCGATCGGGCTCGTTCCCGCGCGAGATAACAAAAGTTGACGGCGGTATCACGGTATTCCAGCAAGCATGTCCGTTGCTCGTGCCGCTCGTTGAAGCGGGGAAACAAGATTCTAAAGAAGCGGATGCTCTTATCCGCGACTACACAACTCCGCTTCTCAAAGAAAATATCGACACGCTGGTTCTCGGTTGCACGCACTACGGAATCTTGGAAGAAAAGATTCGCGTATGTGTCGGCGACGACATACACATCGTCTCGGAGAGAGATGTGGTGGCGGAAAGCCTCGCGGCATACCTTAAGCGGCATACGGAGTTGGAGGTCCGCGAGAAAAACGGCAGTGTGCGTCTGTACTGTACGGGAGAAAAAGAACATTTTGAGAAGCTTGGTAGTGTTTTTTTTGGAAAGGAAATACAAGCGGAGCAGGTGACTCTTGGTGCGCAAGCGGTATAGTTGTTCTATGGATTACGGGGATTTCTTCAAAAATAAACGGATTACCGTCCTCGGGCTTGGACTTTTGGGGCGCGGTGTGGGAGACGTCGAATTTCTGGCGAAATGCGGGGCGGAGGTCTTGGTGACGGATAAAAAGTCCGACGGGGAGCTTGCGGAATCCGTCGCGAAGCTGAAAAAATATCCTAATGTAACGTTCCGCCTCGGAGGACACCAAAAGGAAGATTTCGAGAAATGCGATCTCGTCATCAAATCCGCGGGAGTACGGCTCGACTCACCGGAGATTGTCGCTGCGCGTGCGGCAGGTGTCCCCGTCGCGATGTCGACCGCACTTTTCGCGAAGTATGCTACGGAGGCGGGAGCAAAAATCGTGGGCGTGACGGGCACGCGCGGCAAGACGACCGTTGCGCATATGATTCACCATTCTCTAATTTCCGCCTTCGCTAAAGCTTCGGCGGACAGGCGCGCTAACGTTTTTCTAGGAGGTAACGTACGAGGCATTTCCACGCTCGCTATGCTGCCGGATGTGAAAAAGGGAGACATTGCTGTCCTCGAACTTGACTCGTGGCAGTTGCAGGGATTTGGTGAGCTGAAAATAAGCCCGAATATAAGCGTTTTTACGAACCTTATGCCCGACCATCAAAATTACTATAAAGACATGGAGGAATATTTTTCCGACAAAGCAAATATTTTCCGGTATCAAAAGGTCGGCGATGTCCTCATTGTTGGGGGAAAGATTGCAGACAGAATTCGTGCCGAACAACCCCCGCTCGACCCGATTATTCCCGAGAGAATTGCCCTCGACTGGAAACTGAAAGTCGTGGGGGAACACAATCGAGAGAACGCGTCGCTCGCAAATGCCGCGCTTCAGGCGCTCGGACTCTCGGACGAAGAAATAAAGGCGGGGCTTGAATCGTTCGAAGGGGTAGAGGGGCGACTGCAATTAGTCCGAGAAATAAACGGCGTGAAAATATACAACGACAACAATGCGACGACGCCGGAAGCGACGATTGCGGCACTCCGCTCGCTCGGGGAAAATGTCACACTCATCGCCGGTGGTTCCGAGAAGGGTTTGGCACTTGAAGAATTAGTTTCAGAAATAAAAAAACGCGTTTCGGCCGTTATTCTTCTCATGGATCCGAATTACAAAGGTTCTGCACGACTTGCCGAATCTTTGCAAAAGGCAGGTATCGCGTACGAGGAAGCGAGTGAACTCCCGGCGGCAGTAACCTCCGCATTCACAAAGACAAAAACAGGAACCGTACTGTTCAGCCCCGCATTCGCATCATTCGGTATGTTCAAGAACGAATACGAACGCAACGACCAATTTTTAGAAATTGTCAGGCAGATGGAAGCCGCTGCATAAGAGTTTCGATACCCTTGCGCATGGTTTTGGATATCTCGGGATCGTTTTGGAGGTCTTTGATGGTTTCTTGGAGGCGGCTGTCGATGCCGTTTGTGTTGTCGAAGAGGTAGGAGGGAAATTCCTCGAAACGCTCAAAATATTCTTCGAAAACCTTCTTACGTATTTTTGCGTTCAAGCTGGTGGCTGCGGCTTTCAACTCTTCAAAATCAAACTTCGGTTTTTTCTGCGGATTCTTCACTCCGTAATTGTACTCCCTAGCGCATGTGAATGGTAGTTGCCATTAGCTGCGCGTGATTCATAATCATCAACATGCCGTCGCGCATTTACATGGTGGGGATTGGAGGGATAGGCATGTCGGCCCTCGCGCAGTATTTGGACCATACGGGGCACAAGATTTCGGGCTCTGACCGCGAAGAATCTCCCGTCGTAACGATGCTTGTGCAAAAAGGGATTGAAGTAGGCGTCGGGCACGAGCAGTGCCTCATCCCCGCCGATACCGATCTTCTCATCTACAGCGATGCGGTGCCGGAGAGCAATGTCGAGCGCGCACGGGCGAAAGAAATGAAAATTCCGGAAATGTCGTACTTCGAGGCGCTCGGCGAAGTGACACGTACCGCGCGCACCATTGCGGTCGCCGGTACGCACGGCAAGACGACGACGACGGGCATGCTCGCAAAAATACTGCAGTATGCGGAAAAAGAACCGACGGTCATCGTGGGCTCCATCGTCCGCGACTTCGGCTCGAATTTCTTACCCGGCAAAGAAGATCTCTTTGTCATCGAGGCATGCGAGTACCGCGACCATATTTTGAAACTTTCGCCCCTCATTCTCGTCATCACCAATGTCGAGCTCGACCACACCGATTATTTTCCCGACCTTGCGGCATTACAGGCGACATTCCGGAAAGCCGTGGCGCGCGTGCCTGCGCACGGCATCATCGTCACGAATCCCTATGACCCTGCCATCGCGGCGGTACTCGGAGACGCCGTCGCTCCGATACTCGACTACACGACGCAAACCGTGCCCGCACTCGGGCAGATAGGGGAGTTCAACCGCATGAACGCCCGCGCCGCCAAGGCGGCGGCGCGGGCGCTTTTCCCGCATCTCCAAGAGTCGTATACCGACCGCGCGCTCATGGACTTCAAGGGCTCGTGGCGGCGCTTCGAATATAAGGGCGAGACTCCCGGAGGCGCGGTGGTATACGACGACTACGCGCATCACCCCACCGCAATCCAAATGACCATCGAAGCGGCGCGGGAGATATTTCCCGACAAGAAAATCATCGTCGCGTTCCACCCGCACCTCTATAGCCGCACGCGCAGTCTCCTACAGGAATTCGGTCGCGCGCTCGCCGAAGCGGACGAGAGCCTCATCGCGCCGATTTACAGTGCCCGTGAAGAGCCCGACCCATCGGTCACCAACGAGTCTGTGGCGGAGACAACGCGCCGATACGGGGGCGACTCATTGGCGTTCGACTCGTTTGACCTCATCCGCGACAGATTGCTTGCCTATGACGACCGCTATCTCATCATCACGATGGGAGCAGGGGACATATATAAAGTAGCCGAACAGATCGCCGACTGATGTTTTCTATGCTAGTGTTCTCAAGAACACTGGAGAAGATATGAATTATAGAACGCTAGAGCGTATCGTAAGGGGATATTCCAATCACCGCCGCATCCAGATGTTGGAGCTTTTGAATAAGACCCCGGAACTGTCAGTTGAGGAAGTTGCGTCAACGCTTCGGATAAATTACAAAACCGCCGCGGAGCATATCCGCCGGCTGGCAATATCGGCACTGGTCGTGAAGCGGAACGCGGGGAATGCGGTACGTCTCAAAGTATCGAAACGAGGAGATTCTATTCTTAAGTTCTTAAGAACATTAGAATAGATTATGAATGACGAATTACCGGGTGGAAAGTTGTCGATAGTCGCTACGCCGATAGGGAATTTGGGCGACATGACGTTTCGTGGGCTTTGGAATTTGAAGGAGGCGAATGTCATCTATGCGGAAGATACACGCGTTATTTCCAAGCTACTTTCTCACTACGGACTCAAGAAATCGGTTTTCCGGCTCGACGCGGCGACGGAAATCAAAAAAGCGGACGAAATTATCAAGCGGCTCGAAGCGGGAGAGCATGTGGTGTTTGTTTCCGATGCGGGTACGCCCGGCATTTCGGATCCTGGCGCACGGCTTGTACAAGCCGTGCGCCAGTCCTGCGAAGCCTTGCGCGAAGCAGGACAGGAACCGTATACCATTGAAGCGATTCCCGGCCCATCCGCACTCACCGCCGCGCTTTCTATCGCGGGACTCTCGACCGATAAATTCCTTTTCCTCGGATTCCTTCCGCACAAGAAAGGCCGCCAAACGGCGCTCAAAGAGATAGCCCAGTGTACGGTTCCCGTCGTCCTCTACGAATCGCCGCATCGCATATTGAAGTTGCTGGCGGAGCTCGGAAAATTCGCACCCCAGTGCCGTGTCACCATAGCCCGCGAATTGACCAAAATGCACGAAGAAGTACTGGTCGGCAGCCCGCTCGAACTCGCAGACCGCCTCGAAAAGAAAAAAGCCGTCCGCGGCGAGTTCGTCGTCATTATCCATTAGTATCTGGTATTTCGTATCTAGTATCTCGTATTCCTACTAAATACTATATACAAAATACTGTATACTGCTCCCATATGACCATCGACGCACTCATAATGCTCTCCGGCGCTTTTGTCGCCGTGCTCCCGTTTCTGGGGTTCCCCAATAGCTGGGACAGTTTTCTCTTCGTCTGTGCAGGGGTTTTCGTCATCGCGCTCGGCATCGTCGTGCGCAGGCGTCTGGGGCGCTCGGAAAAAAAGACGGACAGATCGGCGCAATTCGCCGAAAACGCACCGCGCCATGATGAAAATCAGCTGGCGCAGTAGCGTGCTCATCTTCGGTGTCGGTTTTTTAATAGCCGTCGGGGCCGCCGCCGCGTCCGAGTCAGTCGCACCGAAAATCTCGTTCGTTCGTTCGGAGGGAACCCCGGAAATACCCGCGCCCGTCCCTGAAGCACCGCCTGCCGTAGAGCACATCAAAACGCCGGAAGCCGTGCGGGGCATTTATATGACACAGTGCGCCGCGGGCACGCCGAGCTTTCGTGCGGATTTCTTGAAAATGTTGGACGAAACGGAATTGAACGCCATTGTCATCGACATCCGTGATTACTCCGGCAAAATCGCATTCCCGACCGAAAATCCCGTGCTGAAACCGATGGTCTCCGACGAATGCGGCGCGCGGGACATGAAAGAGTGGGTGCAATTGCTCCACGACCACGATGTGTACGTCATCGGGCGCATCACCGTATTTCAGAACCCCGCGTATACCAAGCTCCATCCCGAACAAGCAGTACAGAAAAAAGGCGGCGGGGTGTGGAAGGACAAAAACGGACTCGCATTCGTGGACGTCGGCGCTAAAGAGTATTGGAGTACGGTCGTGGAGCTTTCCAAGGAATCATACGAACTCGGATTCGACGAGCTCAATTTTGATTACATCCGCTTTCCCTCCGACGGTGATATGAAAGCGGCCGTATATTCTTTCGGCGCGGGCAAATCGAAAGCGGAAGCGCTTGAGGAGTTTTTCAAGTACCTACACGACAACTTGAAATCCGAAAACCCACGAGGCGACGCCTCGTGGGTTCCTGTGATGTCGGCGGACCTATTCGGCTATGTCACGGTACACGACGACGACCTCGGTATCGGGCAGATACTCGAGCGGGCGCTGCCGTACTTCGATTACATAGATCCGATGGTCTATCCGAGCCATTACAACAGCGGCTTCGCGGGGCTCAAAAATGTGAACAGCGACCCATACCGCGTCGTCTCCGTTTCGATGAAGACAGCCGTAGAGCGCACGACGGCGACAACGACGCGAAATCAATTCCTGGGCGCGGTCCCCATCGCGTCAACCTCGCCGCAGCTATATGAGAAAAAAAGCTATCCCGCCTCGGCCATGCGCCCGTGGCTTCAGTCATTCGACTATCCAGTCCCATATACAACAGCGATGGTCGCGGCGCAGATTAAGGCAAACGAAGACGTCGGCCTTACCTCCTACCTTTTCTGGGACGCGGCAAATAAGTACCGCAGTTTGCGCCAAGTTCTTGCGCCGCAATAAGGGGAAATACGATATACTGATGGCATGACTCCCGGCCATCCGGACGATGACCGCCGTATCACGTATTTTGCGGCGACGCATACACGCGGGAAACGCGAAATGTTCGGTATTCGCGGCCTCGACCGCGGCAAACACATCTATGTCATCGGCAAGACGGGCATGGGTAAATCGACACTGCTCGAGAACATGGCGATTCAGGATATCCAAAATGGCGAGGGTATCGCATTTATCGACCCGCACGGCTCTACCGCCGAAAAATTGCTCGATTTCGTGCCCCACGAGCGCATCAAAGACGTCGTCTACTTTGCCCCGTTTGATACCGACCATCCCATCGGATTCAATGTGATGGAAGATGTCGGCTACGACAAACGTCACCTCGTGGTCTCAGGGCTCATGGGGGCATTGAAACGTATCTGGGTGGATGCCTGGAGTGCGAGAATGGAATACATTTTGCAAAATACATTGCTCGCACTCCTCGAGTATCCCGACTCGACGCTTTTGGACGTGAACCGCATGCTCACCAACAAGACTTTCCGTGCGGCGGTAATTGCGAAGATAAGCGACCCTATCGTCAGGGGATTCTGGGTGGAGGAGTTCGCGGCCTTCACCGATACATACACACGCGAAGCGACGCCCGCCATTCAAAATAAAATCGGACAATTTACGGCCAACCCGCTCATCCGCAACATCGTGGGGCAGGGGAAATCATCGTTCGACCTGCGCAAAATAATGGACGAAAAGAAAATATTCATCGTCAACCTCTCGAAGGGGCGCATGGGCGAGACCAACGCGAGTCTCTTGGGCTCGATGCTCGTCGTCAAAATTTATCTCGCCGCGATGTCGCGCGCCGACGAGCCCGCGGCGCGCATGGCAAAACTGCCGCGTTTCTATTTCTACGTCGATGAGTTCCAATCAATGATGAACGAAGCGTTCGCCGACATTCTCTCCGAGTCGCGCAAATACAAGCTCGCGCTCACGCTCGCCAACCAGTACATCGAACAGATGGAGGAGGAGGTGCGCGATGCCGTCTTCGGCAACGTCGGCACGCTCATCGTGTTCCGCGTCGGCCCCTTCGATGCGGAGGTGCTGGAAACGGTCTTTGACCCCACTTTCACACCGGAAGATCTCGTCGGGCTCGGCATCGGCCAAATCTACCTCACCCTCATGATAGACGGCGTCGGCTCCAAACCCTTCTCTGCAGAGACCATCCCGCCCATCGATACGCCGCCCATCTCGTATCGCGACGACTGCGTCCGCAACTCGCGCGAGCTCTACGGGCGCGCGCGGGCGGACATCGAAGCCGCAGTCAATCAGAAACAGTTGGACTTCCAGCCGCCGCCGAAAGAAAAGAAGGAACGGGAGAAAAGTACCTATGGCTCCCGACCGCGTGCCTCCGACGCGGCTCCGCGTCCTGCCGCTCCGGCGGTATCGCACGGATTTGTTGCAAACGCACCGCGTGAAGACCGCGGCCCGCGGCCTGCACCCGCATCGAGGGGAAATGAAACACGCTCCGCGCCGCCAACGCCGCCTTCCTCCGAGGCGGACTCGTCTCGTCGGAGCTCGGCGGAGGCGGAACAACGCTCGGCGCTGCGAGCAGCTATCGCACAGGCGCAGCCGAAAGTTGCTGAACCTCCCGCCCACGCCGCGCCAGTACGTTCTCCCGCAGATATACTGCGTGAACGCCTCGCCCGTGGCCGGTCTACGGCCGAGGGGCGCGCTTCCAAACAGAACTCTCCAGCCGGAAATACGCCTCACAATCCGGTCGCCGACTCTCACCGTCCGAAACCGCCGCATATCCAGAATCCACAACCGCAACCGCGTCATACACCGCGCCCCGCAATTTCAGGCGATAATAGCATTCATGAAGACGGTGCTCACTCTGCACGAACGGGCGAAGTCTCTCCCGAAGTCCTTCAGCGGGTCCTGCGCGACGAAGACGCGGGCGAATAGCGGTCTCCTTGTTTGTTTGGCGGCAATAACGCTGATGCTCCTTCCTGTCGGCGCATCCGCACAAGTCGCAAATTTCGTTTTTGTCACCGATCCGCAGGCAATTGTTCCCGGCGCTGTTTCCGAACAGATGACTGTTCAGGCGCAATCCTCCGGCGGGACAAGCGCGAACATTCCGCAGACCGCCTGTTTTTCTTTCAATACATCCTCGTCGCAAGGACAGTTTTCTTCGAGCGCAACGACTTGGAATCCCGTTACGGTTCTGACGATGAACAAGAATACGGCGAATAAAAGCTTTTATTACAAAGATACCCAGGAAGGTACACACACGCTCACGGTCAAGATATCTCTCAAACCGGAAGATGAAAGCCGTTCCTGCGCGAACTGGCCCGTCGGAGAATGGGATATCTCATGGACGGCTACGCAGAACATAACAGTCGGGACCGGTTCTTCGTCCTCGAACTCCGAAACCAGCGCCGCCACGAGTACCAACCAAAGTGTTAGTACCGGGAATAGCTCGGTCGATTCCATCATGCCGCCGCCGCCGAAACTATTCGCCGACGGGGGGAGCGACCGCACCGTCGTCGTCGGAGCAGATGCGGAATTCAAGGCGCGCGCGTACGACGAGAAGAAAAACATCATTGATTTCACGCGTTTCCACTGGAACTTCGGTGACGGTACAACCGCAGACACCGCCGTATCCATGCACCGCTTCGAGTATCCCGGCCGCTATGTCGTTGTCCTCGATATCCCCGAAGAAAAAGATGCGGCGGTCGACCAGATTATCGTCACGGTTGAACAGATGAAGCTTGCGCTCTCGCTCATGGAAGACGGGGGCGTGGCGATAGAAAATCGTGCGGGACGCACCTTCGACCTTTCGCGGTGGATTATCCGGTCTATGGGAAGGACGTTCACCGTTCCGGCGCATACGTTCATTCTCGCAGGGAGTTCACTCCGCTTTTCACCAAAGACGCTCGGTTTTTCGAGTGGGGCCAATGTTGAACTAGCGTACCCGAACGGCGCATTGGCGCTCGGAATCGTTCCTACTCCTGTAGTATCTGTGGCCAGTTCAACGTCTACCTCCATCCCTGCCAAATACAGCAGTCAGACTGCTGTATTTGAGAAGGTGGACGATTACGCTGCGGTGCGTGAGGTCGAAAGTTCTTCGGTTGAACAGCCTGACATCGCAACAACAGCCGAAGAGACAATTTCCGCACAGGCGGCGGGAGTTGGGGCGGCTCTGCCGGGCTCGTCCCGGGTATGGTGGTTCGGCGTTATCGGTATCGCCGGGCTTGCAGCGGGTTCGCTCGCGCTTGCCCGGCGGTACGGCAAAAAGGAATGGGACATCGTTGAAGAAACGGGCGAAACGCGCTAGTCTGGGTAGAATGAGTGCTCAAAAAAAGACGGTTCTTGTGACTGGTGGTGCGGGGTTCATCGGTTCACACCTCTGCAACCGCCTGAAGGCGGAGAACTGCACGGTCATCTCGCTCGACAACTATTTTACGGGTTCGCGCGACAACCACATCTCTGGCGTGGAGTACCGGGAGGGGCACACCAAGGATATTGAGCGGCACATCCCCGAAACGCCTGACGTCATCTATCACCTCGGCGAGTATTCTCGCGTCGAAAAAAGTGTCGAAGAACCCGCGCTCGTGTGGGACCTCAACGTCGCGGGGACGTTTGGCGTCGTCGAATATTGGCGCAAACGGAAGTGCAAGCTCGTGTATGCAGGTTCGTCCACCAAGTTCGGGGATGGCGGAATGGGCCGCGACCAGAGCCCGTATGCGTGGACGAAAGCATCAAATACCGAGCTCGTGAGCAATTATGCCAATTGGTACAAGCTCCCGTATGCGATAACCTATTTCTACAACGTCTATGGCCCCGGGGAGCGCGCCGGCGCGTACGGGACGGTCGTCGAGATATTCCACCAGCAGTTTGCGAAAGACGAACCGCTTACCGTCGTCGCGCCGGGTACGCAGAAGCGGAATTTCACGCATGTCGACGATATTGTCGAAGGGTTGTTTTTAGTCGGGGAAACGGGGGAAGGCGATGACTTCGGACTCGGGAGCGAACGTGAGTACACCATTCTCGAAGTCGCGGAAATGTTCTCGAAGGAGATACGGATGCTGCCTGAGCGGCCGGGCAACCGCATCGCTTCGGGGATTGATACAACGAAGTCGAAATTGTTGGGGTGGAACGTGAAGCACAACCTCGAAGAGTACGTGAGGGAGATTACAGGGAAATAGTATGTCTGATGATCAAGTGACTTTCCGGAGCGAAGCAGCATCCTCAAAGAAAATACTTGTTTTCTCGCTCGCGTATTTCCCCAAGTACATCGGCGGAGCCGAGGTCGCAATCAAGGAGATAACGGGACGCAATCCTGACATCGAATTTCACATGGTGACCAACCGTTTTGATGCGACGCTGCCTAAGGTCGAGAAGATAGGAAATGTACTGGTGCATCGCATTGGCATTGTGCGAAAAAACGCATCCATGTCGGATTTGCAGAAATGGCCGCTCAACCTTAACAAACCTCTCTTCCAGTTTCTCGCTGCACTGAAGGCCATACAACTGCACCGGAAGTATACCTACGACGGCATCTGGGCGATGATGGCACACGCATGCGGTGTGCCCGCCGTACTTTTCAGACTCGTGTATCCGCGTGTGCCGTATCTGCTTACATTGCAGGAAGGCGACCCGCCCGAGCATGTCGAACGCGTCATGCTGCCGCTGTGGCCGCTTTTTGCGCGGGCTTTCAAGACGGCGGATATCGTGCAAACCATTTCGACTTTTCTCGGCCGCTGGGCCCGCACGCGCGGTTTCCGGGGGCCGCTCCAGGTCGTCCCCAACGGTGTTGATGTCGGCCGCTTCGCGCACGAATATCAAGCACCTGTCATCGACGAGATAAAAGACAAACTCGGCAAAAAAATGGGCGACGTATTTCTCATTACGACCTCGCGGCTCGTGCACAAGAACGCGGTTGACGACGTAATCTTGGCCATGAGCCTTCTTCCGCAGAATGTCCGGTTCCTCATTCTCGGAGTGGGGTCCGATGACCTCGCGCTCAAGCGTCTCGCCCGCGAATCCGGGGTCGGAGATCGGGTGAAATTTGTCGGAGAGGTCGCGCATGCGGAAATTCCGAAGTACCTACAAGCCTCCGATATATTCATCCGGGCCTCGCGCTCGGAAGGTATGGGCAATTCGTTCGTAGAGGCAATGGCCGCAGGCCTGCCCGTTATTGCCACGCAAGAGGGAGGCATCGCAGACCTTCTTTTTGATGAGAAACGGAACCCCGACACGCCGATTACGGGATGGGCGGTTGATAAAGATTCGCCCGAACAAATTGCGGAAGCGGTCAAAGATGTTATGTCTCACCCCGAGAAAGTGCGCGCGGTCGTCGCGACCGCTAAAGCGATGGTCATTGAGAAATATGATTGGGATATCGTAGCGCGCGACATGCGCGGAAAAGTGTTTCTGCCGCTTCTAAACGGAAGGGGATAACCCCGTAGTAGAATGCGCCTTTGCGCCAGGCGGCATGCCGTCCTGGCGCGGCGAGGTATGAAAGCTGTCCCAAATGAAACCGTCTTGGTTTCGGTTTTCTACATTCGTATTGATGGCCCGCCTAAGGCGCATTTCACTGACGGGGATAACTTGCTAGGAAAAACACGCGGACGGGTGTCTGCTAAAGGTGGGAAGTGAGGGTAAGATGAAGGCAACACCGAAATCCTGCGTTGAGCAGGACAAGCCGTATATCACCAAGTTCCCGGAACTTCGGTGGAATCCAGCCAAATGGAAGCACGTCATCAGTGAGCCGCAACCACCTGATTTGTTGCGACGGACCGATGGTTTCGTTACGTTCTGGCTGAGATGGTGGGGCTTGAATAAGCTCTTCCACTAGAAACGTGCGTGGGGCGCGAGACATGCTCGCGCCCCCCGTTGCTTTGCTATAGTAGATGCTATGAAGATAGTGATAGCGACGGGGATATACCCGCCCGAGATTGGCGGGCCCGCCTATTATGCGCAGGGGCTGGCTGAAGCATTGCGTGCGGCGGGACATGACGCCCCCGTTGTTACCTACGGCATGCTCAAGAAATTGCCCACCGGTATACGGCATCTCGCGTACATGTTCCGGCTTGCCCCGCGTTTGATAGGGGCCGACGCGGTCGTAGCATTGGATACATTCAGTGTTGCGCTGCCCGCGGTCCTACTCGCGCGGCTCTTTCGTATTCCCGTCATCGTCCGCACCGGCGGCGATTTCGTCTGGGAGCACTATCTGGAGCGCACGGGAGATTTGCTCCCGCTCGTACGATTTTATGGTGAGCACAAGCCGTTCTCCCTCAAGGAACGGATTATTTTTGCGCTCACACGCCGGGCACTTTCGCACGCTTTCGTTGTCTTCAGCACAGAACTCCAGCGCGATGTGTGGCAGAAGCCCTACGGTCTCGCGCTAGGTCGCACGGGGATTATCGGCAACGCGGTGGATGGGCCGCTTTCGCCGGAGGAGCCCCGTGTAAAGAATTTCCTCTGGCATGTCCGCCCGATAGCGATGAAAAACGGCGAGCGTCTGCACGCGGCTTTCGCGCGGGCGAGAGTGAAACATCCTGACATCACGCTCGAGGAAGGACTGATCTCAAAGCAGGAACTTCTGGAGCGGATGAAGAGTTGTTACGCGGTCGTTCTCCCGTCGATTACCGAAATCAGCCCCAATTACATTCTGGACGCTCTGCGCTTCAAGAAGCCGTTCATCATGGACAAATACTCCGGATTCGCGGGGTGGCTTGGGCCCTACGGTACGTTGGTGGACCCGCTCGACCGGAACGATATCGTGCGCGCGCTCGAGGCCCTCGCGGAGCCTGCGGGATACGAGGAGGCGCTCCAAAAGGCCGCGGCGTTTTCGTATGTACGCACCTATGAAGACGTCGCGCGGGATTTCCTCGAACTTCTAGCCACAAGGGCGACTCCTTGAAAAGAAGACATAAAACGGCTACAGTTCGCGCATGCGCGTACTAGTACTCTCCACCGATTGGAACGCTTTTAACGAGACGAGCGCGGTCACGAAGCGACTGCGGATGCAGGCGCGTACCGTTGAGCGCATGGATGTGCTCGTGCCCCACGGGCCGCTACAACTCGTCCAGATAGCGGGAAATGCTTCGGTGAGGGGATTCGGCCTGGGCCGCGTTTTAGGTTCTCTGCGCACGATTGCGGCAGGATGGCGGCTTCAGCGGCCGGATGTCGTCTCCGCCCAAGACCCGTTCTTGACGGGTCTTGTGGCGTGGTTCATCGCTTGGATGCGCGGCTCGAAGCTCCACCTCCAGGTACACACCGACCTCTTCGACCCCTATTTCTCCTCGCTCTCAGTCGGCAACCGTCTCAAAGTGTTTCTCGCACGATTTCTTTTGTCGCGTGCGGATTCCGTGCGTGTCGTCTCAAAGAGGATCGCAGACTCGCTCACCGCGCGCGGTATCAAGACGCCGTCCACCGTGCTACCCGTTTTCGTCGACCTTGAAAATCTCAAGAAAGCGGAGCCGCTCGACCGCCGCGCGCGATACCCGCATTTCAAAAAGCTGGTGCTTGTCGTCGCGCGATTGGAAAAGGAAAAGAACGTCGCGGCTTCCGTCCGCGCGTTCGCGGAAATTGCAAAAGCGGATACGGCTGCAGGGCTTGTAGTCGTGGGCAGCGGCTCAGAGCGTGTCGCACTTGAGAACCTTGTGCGCGACCTGGGACTCGCGGAAAAAGTGGTGTTTGAGGGCGCGCAGGATCCGTTTCCTTTTTACAAATCCGCCGACATCGTTCTCGTCACTCCGGAATATGAGGGGTTCGGCATGGTCATCGTGGAAGCGCTCGCGGCGGGTTGCCCCGTCGTTTCGTACGATGTAGGAATCGCACGTGAAGCGGGAGCTATCATCGCGAAGTGGGATGACCTTGCCCGTGTCGCTACCGCCGTCCTCTCGGAAGGGAAGCGCGGCAAGTTGACGCTCGATTTCCCCAACGAGGCGGAGTACCGAGAATTGTGGTACGCCGATATTTCTCTTTCAGCTTCGGGGCCGGAAGCACGCGCAGGCGGGGAGAAAAGCGCCGAGGTGCGGCCGAGCGTTGGTTATGTAGGGCAGGGATTCATCGGCAAGAATTATGCCGACGAGCTTGAAAGCCGCGGGTTCGCGGTCGTGCGCTACTCGCTTGAAGAGCCGTACCGCAAAAATAAAGACAAGATAAAAGACTGTGACATCGTGTTCATCGCGGTGCCGACGCCGACGACGCCCGATGGGTTCAGCGACGCCATTGTGCGTGAGGCCGTTGCGCTCGTCGGAGAGGGAAAAACGGCGGTCATCAAATCCACCATGCTTCCGGGCATGACGGAAAAAATTCAGAAACAATATCCGAAACACATCGTCATGCACTCGCCCGAATTCCTGCGCGAAGCGACGGCCGCATACGACGCCGCACATCCCGACCGCAACATCATCGGCATTTGTACGGATACACCCCTAGTGCGCGCGCTCGGACAGAAAGTTATTTCCGTCCTTCCGCCTGCGCCGTTTGAGCTCGTGTGCTCCGCGGTGGAGGCGGAGTTCGTCAAATACGCAAGCAATAACTGGCTCTACATCAAGGTCGTTTACATCAACATCCTCTACGACCTCGTGCGGAAGCTCGGCGGCAATTACGAAC